>Ga0073899_10000676_pt1 | contig 31337 bp, 28 predicted proteins | sample KloWWTmetaKNB5Ph_FD_88975 | JGI IMG/M metagenome (GOLD analysis project Ga0073899, IMG submission 88975) | Active sludge microbial communities from Klosterneuburg, Austria, studying microevolution and ecology of nitrifiers - Klosterneuburg... | ecosystem: Engineered > WWTP > Aerobic digester >... | reverse complement strand
CGGCGCGAACTTGGGCGGCGGCGGCAGGTTCTCGGGCGGTGGCGGCGGCGGCGGCTTGACCTCCTCGATGATCTTGGTCTCGATCGGCGCCTTGATCACTTCGATCATGCGCTGCGCCAGTCCCGTGACCAGCGCCCATCCAAGCAGCAGATGCAGCCCCAGCACGATGCCGATGCCCACCACGTGCTTGCCCGGGGTGCGTTGCTGTTGCGCGTAGTCCAACAAAACCCTCCTTGGTTCAGTTTCACGAGATTCGAATGTTGTAAGCGCGATGCCGGTCGACCGACACCGGCACGGTCACCGCCAGCCACTGCTGGAAACGCATTCGATGGTTTCGACGCGCATCGCCTGCGACACGCCCTCAGACGTGAAACCTGGTGAAGCAAGACTCTTGCCAGGTTCACCTGCGCCGGCGGGACAGGCGTTTCGCTTCAGGGCGCGCAGGCTCGCCACTGGCGCTGAGGCGAATTCGTGACCTTGCGGCTGAGTATCCTCACCTTGTCACATCGACACCCTGCTCGCATTCACGCTGCCGACCCACGTGGCCGTGGTCGACATTTCCGCGCCGACGGTCCACCTGCGCGCCGCGCTGGCGCAACTCAGACATGCAAATCAAACAGATCACCTTGGCGCGCACGCCGCAAGGCACGCCCTCCGAGCACGACTTTGAATTCGGCGACGCCACCTTGCCGGCGCCCGCCGGGGGCCAGGCGCTGGTGCGCGTGCTGGCGCTGTCGCTCGACCCCTATCTGCGCAGCGCCATGGCCGGGCGCCACCTCAGCGCCGCCATCCGCCCCGGCGAGGTGGTGCGGGGCGAGGGCCTGGTGCAAGTGCTCGCGTCGCAGCACCCGCGCCTGGCCCCGGGCACGACCTGGGTCGCAGCCTGCGGCTGGCGCAGCCACGCGCTGCTGGACGCCGACGCAATCGAACAGGCGCGCCCGGTCGGCCCCGAGTTGCAGCCGGCCACCCTGGCCCTGGGTGTGCTGGGCATGCCCGGGCTGACCGCCTGGGCCGGCTTCAAGCGACTGGCCGACGCCAAGGCCGGCGACACGCTGGTGGTGTCAGCCGCCAGCGGTCCGGTGGGTGCCACGGTGGGGCAGCTGGCAAGGCTCGCCGGCTGTCGCGTGATCGGCATCGCGGGCGGGCCCGAGAAGTGCGCCTGGGTCACTGGCCAGGCCGGCTTTGACGCCTGCATCGACTACCACGCCGAAGACCTGCGCAAGGCGCTGCGCCGCCTTGCGCCCCAGGGGGTGGCCGTCTACTTCGACAACGTCGGTGGCGACGTTCTGCTGGCGGTGTGCGAACAGCTGGCAGTGGGCGCTCGCATCGTGCTGTGCGGACTGATGGCGCAGTACAACGGCGCCGCGCCGGTGCCGCTGAACCCGGGGTTGATCATCCGCGCCCGCGCCACGGTTCGCGGCCTGGTGGTGTACGACCATTGGGCCGATTTCGCCGAAATGACGGCCGAGATCGGCGCCCACATCCGCGCCGGCCGACTGCAGTTCCGCGAAGACATCAGCCACGGGCTGGCAAGCACACCATCTGCCTTTGCCCGGCTGATGAACGGTCGCAACCAGGGCAAGGCGCTGGTTGTGCTTTGAAATCTCCCCTTGAAAGGTCGTTCATGTTCAAACGATTCACCCTTACCGCACTGCTTGGGCTGGCGGTCTTGCCCGCCGCGAGGGCCGAGCCGGTGTCGGCTGCCGAGCGCATCCCGGTCGACATTCGCCGCACGACCTTCGTCGTGCGCGACATCGACAAGTCGCTGGCGCTGTACCGAGATGCACTGGGCCTGAAACTGATCTACGACACGCCCATCGGCGGCGGCGTCGACAAGGACGGCAAGGCCGTCGCGCCCAGCTTGCGCCTGGTGCTGCTGCGCGCCAACGACAGCTTCATCGGCAACCTGGGCCTGATGCAGCGGCTGAACCTGCCGCCCGCGCCGCCGCCAGAGTTCAAGAAGGCTGGCGTCGGGCAGATGATCATGGTCATCAACGTCGCCGACCTCGAGCAACGCTGGCCGAAGATCGCAGCCACGCCGAACATCAAGGTGGAGACCGCTCCGACCCGCGTGGAATACCCCAATCCCGCCGGCGGCGTGATCCCGGTGCTGTTCAGCGCGGTGTGGGACGCCGACGGCAACTACATCGAGCTGAACAAGCTGCTCGGCGCCCCCGCGGGCAGCGCAGCGAAGTAGGCTGCGCGCCGACGCCGACGCCGGGTCACCAGCGCGGCGGATCGGGCGCGTAGCCACTGGCGTTGGCCGGAAATGGGCTGGGCCAGCCGCGACCCTGCGGCGCTGGCACCACGCCGGCAGCGATCAGCCGATCCAGGCTGTCGTATTCCAGCCGCGTCAGCTGGTCGGGCGTCGAGCTGGCACGCTCGAAGTCGGTGCGCCGTGACAGCGACCATTCGCGCTGACCATGGCCGGTACCCAGACGTGAACTGGCACTGTCGTCGAGACTTTTCTCGCGCGCGGCATTGGCGGCCTGCCCACGCGCTGCGGGTGCGGCCTGCCGCTCGCTGCGCGTCACTTCCGGTGCGGACAAGACCGGCGGTGGGGGCGGCAAGGGCCGTTCACGGAACACCGCCAGGCCGATCACGCCCACGTCGTCGGGCCGGCCGGTGCGCGCCGCGTACGAACGCTCGATCGGCGCGAACTCGAATGCCGCCACCTCGGTGTCTGACTTGCGCCAGCCGTTGATGTCGTAGACGCGACCGGGCTCGAGCACGTAGCCCACCTGGTTCCAGGCTGCACGGGCACCCGAGATCACGTTGATGCCGTCGACCGACAGCACCACCAGCACGCGGCCGATGCTGAGGTTGCGCAAGCGCAGGGCGTAGCGGGCGCCAGGGTTGCCGGGCACATAGCGGCGACCGTCGTGAGGGTGTACGGGCAGCACGCGGCCGCTGTCGCGGTCGTACACCTCCACCTTGGCCAGGCCGGCTGCCGCACCAGCCGCTCCGGCACAGCCGGGCAGGACGAGCAACCCGGCAGCCGACGCCAGGCTGGTGAGCAACAGGCGACGGGTCGGGCAACGTGGGTTCAGGTTCAGCATGACAGCTCCGCACAGTGGGGTGGTGAAGGCTGATACGCACGCGACCTGCAAATGGGGTCAACCGGATGCGGCCGCCACGCGTGCGATGGCCGCGACAGCCTTCACAGCTGCCCAGCTGCACAGCGATGGATGGACTGCGTTGAATTCCCGCGCTTCGGGTCACTCGAACCACGACGCCGATGATTCGGCGCTGCCAGCGCTTCGCGCTGCTCAACCCTTGACGCGAGCCACCAGAGCCTGGGTATAGGCCCGGGTGCCGGCACGGCCGCCGAGATCGCCGGTGCGCACCTGGTCGATGTTGAGCGTGTCGTGGATGGCCCGGCGCAGGCGGTCGCCGAGGTCGGCGCGCTGCACATGATCGAGCATCATGGCCGCGGCCAGCAGCAGCGCAGTCGGGTTGGCCTTGTCCTGGCCGGCGATGTCGGGCGCCGAGCCGTGCACGGCTTCGAAGATGGCCGCGTCGGCCCCGATGTTGGCGCCTGGCGCCATGCCCAGCCCGCCCACCAGCCCGGCCACCAGGTCGGAAAGGATGTCGCCGAACAGGTTGGTGGTGACCAGCACGTCGAACTGCCAGGGGTCGAGCACCAGCTTCATCGCGCAGGCGTCGATGATCACGGTCTCCATCACGATCTGGCCCTTGTACTTCTGCTCGTACAGCTGCTCAGCCGTCTCTTTGAAGATGCCGGTCAGCGCCTTCATGATGTTGGCCTTGTGCACGATCGTCACCTTCTTGCGGCCCAGCCGGATGGCGTGCTGGAAGGCGAAGTCGATGATGCGGCGGCAGCCGGCGCGCGTATTCAGGCCCGTGGCCATCGCCACGGCGTGCGGGTCGTCGTCGATCTGCACGTAGTGTTCGTGGCCGATGTACAGGCCTTCGAGGTTCTCGCGCACCACCACCAGGTCGATGTTGTCGAAGCGGCCACCGGGCACGATGGTGCGCGCCGGGCGCAGGTTGGCAAACAGCTTGAACGCTTCGCGCAGGCGCACGTTGGAGCTGCGGTAGCCGCCGCCCGACGGCGTCTCCAGCGGCCCCTTCAGTGCCAGCCGAGTGCGCCGGATGCTGTCCAGCGTGGCCGCGGGCAGCGGGTCGCCGGCCTGCTGCACACCCGCCAGACCGGCAATCTGGCGGTCCCATTCGAACGGTGCTGCCAAGGCGTCCAGCACGGCCAGCGTGGCGTCGACGATTTCAGGGCCGATGCCGTCGCCGGCGATCAGGGTGGCAGGAATGCGCGTGGACATGGTGGGGTGGGCGTGGGCGGGCTGAAGACCGGGGCAGCATACGCGGCCCGGCTGTCACCAGCCTGATGTCGGCGAGCCGCCATCACCGACCTGCTATTGCCGGCCTGATGCCGCGTCGCCGATGATGCGGCCCGCCCATTCACGATCTGGAAAGGAACTGCGATGGACATTGCCACGCTGCAAGACCGCCTGGCGCCGATCTTCCCCGGGCTGATGGGCGTACGCTTGACCGAGCTGAGCGACCAGCGTGTGGTGGCCGAGATGACGGTGCGCCCCGACCTGTGCACCGCCGGCGGCATCTTGCACGGCGGCGCCTTCATGGCCTTTGCCGACACCCTGGGCGCGGTGGGCACCGTGATCAACCTGCCGGCGGGCAAGCGCACCACCACCACCGACTCCAGCACCAAGTTCATCGCCGGGGCCCGTGTCGGCAGCGTGGTCACCGGCGAGAGCGTGGCCCTGCACCGCGGCCGCAGCACCATGGTCTGGCAGACCATGATCCGCAACGCCGACGGCAAGCTGTGTGCCGTGGTGACGCAGACGCAGCTGGTGCTCGACGCAGCCTGAGCGGGTGAAGACCGGATTCGACTTTGAGTAGGCTCGGCGCCATGCGAATGGCCGCCATCCTCGACCGCGTCGCCGGCCTGGGGTCGGACAAATGGCGGGTGCACTTTCGCGCGCGCCAGCTGATGGCGCGCGGCGAAGCCGTGATCCTGCTCACCATCGGCGAGCCCGATCAGCCGACGCCGGCCGAGCTGATCGACGCCACGCATCGGGCGCTGCTGGCCGGCCGCACCGGCTACTCCAATGGGCGCGGCGAGCCCGCGGTGCTGAAGGCCCTGGCTGCAAAGTACAGCGCACGCAGCGGACGCACGATCGGCAGTGACCAGTTCATCTGGGTGCCAGGAACACAGAGTGCGCTCTTCCTGTTGCTGATGGCCCTGATCGAGACCGGAGACGAGGTGCTGGTGGCCGACCCCTGCTATGCCACCTACCATGGCCTGGTGCGCGCCACCGGTGCCACCAGCGTGCCGGTGGCGCTGCGCGAGCGGCGGGACTTTCGCCTCGATGCCGATGACCTGGCACGCGCGGTGACGCCGGCCACGCGCGCGATCTTCCTGAACTCGCCGCACAACCCGACCGGTGCAGTGCTCTCGCGTGCCGATGTGCGCGCGATCGGCGAGCTGGCGCGGGCACACGACCTGTGGATCATCAGCGACGAGGTCTACGAATCGCTGGTCTTCCAAGGTCCGGGTGGCGGGCGCTTCGCATCGCCCTTCGACGAAGCCCACTTGGCCGAGCGCACGGTGGTCGCGTCCTCGTTGTCGAAGTCGCATGCCGCGCCGGGTTTTCGCGCCGGCTGGTGCCTGGGTTCGGCGGCCTTCATCACCCGGCTGCTGCCGCTGGCCGAGACCATGTTGTTCGGTGCCCAGCCCTTCATCGCCGACATGGCGGCGCAGGCCCTGTCACATGACTTCGAGATCACTGCGCAGATGCGTGACAGCTATGCGCGCCGGGCCCGCCACGTGGCCGAGGCGCTGGCCGGCGTGCCCGGTCTGCGCGTGCACCCACCGCAGGCGGGCATGTTCGTGATGCTCTCGGTTGGTGATCTGGGGTTGGACGGCGAGGCCTTTGCGCTGCGTCTGCTCGACGAGGAGCGCGTCGCGCTGATGCCGGGCGGCGCCTTTGGCGAAGCCGCGTCGCACATGGTGCGGTTGAGCCTGACCGTGCCCGACGCCGACCTGGCCGCGGGCTGCACGCGCATTGCCAGCCTGGCGCGGCGCCTGGCCGCAGCCTGAGTGCCGCGCGGCGGGGGACAATCGTGGCCATGAACGCCGCCGCCAGCCCCGCGCAAGCCCCCTTGTCCGAAGACGAGATCGACGCGCTGCAGCAGCAGCTCGACGCCGTGCCTGCGCCGCTGGAACCGCTGGACGTGAGCGCGCTCGACGGCTACCTGTGCGGCGTGCTGCTGCAGCCGACACCGGTGGCCGCCAGCGCGTGGCTGCCCGGCGTGACCGACGTCGACGGCCGTGCCCTGCCGCCCGGCTTCGACGCCACGCGCCTGCAGGCGCTGGTGCTGCGCCGCCACGCCGAGATCGAACGAGCGATCGCGCGGCGCGACTGGTTCGACCCCTGGATCTTTCAGCTCGACGACAGCGCTTCACCGTCCGACTCGGTGTTGCCCTGGGTGGCCGGTTTTGCCGCCGCGCAGGACCGTTACCCGGCGCTGATGGCCAGCGTCGACCCGGCGCTGGTCGAGCCCCTGGCGCTGCTGTACCTGCACTTCGACCGTGACGATCTGGAAGACGCCGATGCGCTGATCGAGGTCATCGACACGCTGGAGCCGCCCGAAGATCTGGCCGAGGCGGTGCAGGACCTGGTGCGCGCGCTGATGCTGATCGCCGACGTCACGCGCCCGCGGCGCGACACCGCGCCGCTGCGCAGGCCCGCCGCGCGCCGCGCGCCGCCCGGGCGCGGTCGCCGCCCGCGCTGAGGTCCACGCCAGCCCGGGTCAGCCCACGTCGCCAAACACGGCGCGCGCGTGCAGGCCCAGGCCCTGGGCGACGCTGGCAAAGCGGTCACCACGCACCGGCGTCGCCTGCGGAAACTCAGCGGCAATGCGCTGCACCAGCGCCGACAACCCGGTGGAGCCGCCAGTGAAGTACAGGGTGTCGACCTGATCGGGCCGCAGGCCGGCCATCCTGACGGTGTCGCGCGCGGCCTGCACGATGCGTTGCAGATCGGCTTCGATGGCCGTTGCGGCCGCGGCCGGGTCCAGCGCCGCGGACAGGCCGGCCTGCAACTCGTCAAGCCCGATCAACGCCCGGCCGTCGGTGGCGAGGTCAATCTTGGCCTGCTCGGCGGCGGCGGCCAGCGCATGGCCCAGGCGCCGCGTCAGCACCTGCATCAATCGCCGGTGGTGCGTCGCGTCGGTGAACCAGCTGTGCATCTGGCGTACTTCGGTCATGCGCGCCGGCGCGTAGACGGTATTGATCAGGTGCCAGGTCGCAAGGTCGAAATAGATGCCGCTGGGCACCTCGCGCGCCGCCTCGCCGGGGCGCGCCGGCCGCAGGCTGCGGTAGCCCAGCAGCGGCAGGATGGCGCTGAGCTCGACATGGCGGTCGAAGTCGGTGCCGGCCACGTGCACGCCGTGGCTGGCCAGGATGTCGTCGCGCCGGTCGAGCCGGGTGCGCCGCGCCGGGCCCACGCGCACCAGCGAGAAGTCGGACGTGCCGCCGCCGATGTCGGCTACCAGCACACAACACTCGCGGTCGACCTGGCGCTCATGGTCCAGCGCCGCCGCGATCGGTTCGAACTGGAACAGCACCTCGCTGAATCCGACGCTGCGCGCCGCAGCCTCCAGCACCGCCTGCGCCCGCACGTCGCGCACCGGATCGTCATCGACGAAGAACACCGGGCGCCCCATCACCAGCCGCTGCAGCGCGGCACCGGCTTCGGTCTCGGCCTTGTGCTTCAGGTGCAGCAGGTAGCCGGCGATGATGTCGCTGAACTTCATGGCACGCCCACCGCCGACATCGGTGCTCTGGTCGACCAGCGACGAGCCGAGCACGCTCTTCATCGACCGCATCAGCCGGCCGTCGTAGCCGTCGACATACGCGGCGATGGCGGCGCGGCCGAAATAACGCTCGGGTTCATCGGCGCGATAGAACACCGCGGTGGGCATGGTGTACTGACCCGGCTCGAGCTCGACCAGCGCCACGCCCTGCCGGCCCGGCCCGGGCGCAGGCAGGGCGATGGCCGAGTTGGAGGTGCCGAAGTCGATCGCGGCAAAGCCGGGTGTGCTCATCGTGTGCTGCTCAACGGGCGCGCCGCCGTCGCTTGGGCCCTGGTTGGGGGCGCGCATTCTAGGGGGCGCCTGTCGCGCGCGTGAACTAGGCCACGCGAGGCCGTCAATTCGATGCATCGGCAGTGCCGTGCTGCCCCACACTGGGTCGCACGAGGGTACCCCCATGAACGAATCCGGCAATCCATTCAGGCTGTTCGATCGCTGGCGCCGCCGCGCCGATGACTCGATGCTGTCGGAACCGGCTGACGTCGGCACCGCCTTCGGCCTTGAGCTCAGCATGCTGCCCGATGACGAGCCATCGGCCACCGCCTGCACCGGGGCGCCCGGCGGAACCGAATGGTGGCGCCGGCTGACACGCTGGACCAGCAACTGAAGGGCCTGGGGTCGGGCCGCAGCCAACGCTCAAGCTGAGCCCGGCATATTCGGGTCGGCCACAGTGTCAACTGCGACCAAACAGTTCTGATTGCGACCCATGGATCTAAAATGGGCGCATGGCCCGTGGAAGCTTCAGAGAACAAGTGTTGCGCGTTCGTGAGGACGCGATCATCACCACCGTCAACCGGTTGCTGGCCGAAAAGGGCTTCGATTCGATGACGGTCGACGAGGTTGCGGCCGACGTCGGCATCGCCAAGGCCAGCCTGTACAAGCACTTTGCGTCGAAAGAGGCCCTGGCCGCTGCGGCGATGGTGCGTGTGCTCGAACGCGGCGCACAGCTGCTGGCCGAACAAGCGGCCTTGCCCGACGCGAAGCCGGCTGACCGGCTGCGCGCGGTGGCACGCTGGGCTCTGGACCAGCAGCTGCGTGGCCAGATGCCGACGCTGCCGTCGCAGAATTCGTCGCTGCGCGCCGAACTGCTGGCCAGCAAGGCCTATGTCGACCTGCTGTTGCGCTCGAGCGACCTGCTCGGCGAGTGGATCGTGCAGGCTCAGGCCGACGGCGACATCGATCCGGGGCTGCCGCCCGAGGCCGTGCTGTACACCATCTTCGCCCGTGCCTGCGACCCCGTGCCGGGCTTTCTGAAGGCCGGCGGCCAGTACAGCGACGAAGTCATCGTCGAGCTGATGCTGCGCATCTGCTTCGACGGCCTGCACGGCCGACGCTGAAGATCAGCGGATCAACAGCACCGGGGTGCTGCAGCGCGCCAGCACCTTGGTGGCCACCGACCCCATCACCAGGTTGCTCAGCGTGCCGTGGCCGTGCGAGCCCATCATCAGCAGATCGAACTTGCCCTTGTCGGCAGCGCCGGCAATGGTGTCGGCGGCGACGCCCACCTTGTTGACATAGCTGGCCTTGATGCCCTGCTTGTCGAAAAACTGGCGAATGGGCTTGATCACCTTCTCGGCTTCGGCGTCGTAGTAGTCCAGCAGCACCTGCTTGTCCAGCACGGTCGCTGCGCGCGCCGGCACGGCGGGCACCGCATGCACCACCGTGTACTCGTGTCGCCCGCCCAGCCATTCGTCGTGTGCCGCCAGGTAAGCCAGCATGCGCTTGGTGAACGCACTGCCATCGACTGCAACCAGGATCTTCATCGCCCCTCCCGCAGGTCGAAACCGCTCGACCGATCAGCCCAGTGTTGCACGTTGTGCCGGTCGTCGATTGACACAAGGCAAGTGCGATCAGATCTCAATCAGGCGCAGTACATCCAGGCCTTCGGCTTCGCCCTTGTGCGCCAACCCGCGCGCCTGACAGACCACCCGCGACGGGCGGCGGCCAGGCCGTGCCACCGTGTAGTCGTGGCGACAGTGCAGGTGGCCGTGCAGCCAGAGGTCGGTCTTGACAATCAGGTCGTCGTCGGCGTTGCAGAAGCTGGCTGTGCCGGGCTGTCCGCCATAGCGGGGGTCGGCGCTCTTCAAGCTGGGTGCGAAATGCGTGACCACGACCGTGCGATCCCAGCTGCCGTGGGATACGCCCGGGCGCTTGGTCAGCTCCTGCTCCAGCCAGGCGCGGCAGGCCAGGCCTTCTTCGCGCACGCCGTCGGCATCGAAGGGTCGATCGCCCCGGGTGGCTGCCATCAGCCGCATGAAGTAGGCCGCTGCGCGTTTCGCGCGTTCGCGCTGCGCGCTGCCGAAGAGGTCGAAGTCGCTCCAGCGAACGGCGCAGACGAAGCGCACGCGCCGGCCATCGGCGGCTTCGAGGATCAGCGATTCACGATGCAGCAGGCGGATGCCCAGACGCTGGCACAGCGCGCTCAGGTCGGGCAGCACCTGTTCAAACGCACGGCCGTCGAACTCGTGGTTGCCCGGCACGAAGATCACCGGCACCGGCCAGTCGGCAAAACGCTGCAGGCCGGTCCAGCCGGCATCGATGTCGCCGGCCAGCACCAGCAACTCGGCCCCGGGCGCGGGCTCGGGGTCGAAGACTTCGGTCTCCAGGTGCAGGTCGGACAGCAGTTGCAGTTTCACGCCGCCGATTGTCGGGCCGGCGCGTCGCCGGCCTGTGGCCAGGTCAGGCTGCCAGCTGCTGCTCGATGCGGGCCATGGTGGCCGGCAGTTCACTCGGCAGGTGGTAGGCCAGTTGCCGGAACAGTTCGGCGTGCAGCGCCAGCTCTTGCTGCCAGGCAGTGCGATCGATGCCGATCACGCTGGCGAACTGCTCGCGCGTGAAAGGCAGGCCGTCCCAGCGCAGGTCTTCGTAACGCGGCGAGATGCCGAACACGTTTTCGGCACCCTCGGCCTTGCCTTGCAGGCGACCCAGCATCCATTCCAGCACGCGCATGTTTTCGCCATAGCCGGGCCAGACGAACTTGCCGTCGGCGCCCTTGCGGAACCAGTTGACGCAGAAGATGCTCGGCAGCCGGGCACCTTGGGCCTGCAACCGGGCGCCGAGGTCAAGCCAATGCTGGAAGTAGTCGGCCATGTTGTAGCCCATGAAGGGCAGCATGGCGAAGGGGTCGCGGCGCACCACGCCTTGTTGACCGGCCGCCGCCGCGGTGGTTTCGCTGCCCATGGTGGCGGCCATGTAGACGCCTTCGGACCAGCTGCGCGCCTCGGTCACCAGCGGCACGGTGGTCGAGCGGCGGCCGCCGAAGATGAAGGCGTCGATGGCCACCCCGGTGGTGCTGTCCCACTCGGGGTCGAGCACGGGGTTGTTGGTGGCGGCCACCGTGAAGCGCGCGTTCGGGTGCGCCGCGGGCCGCGGCTTGCCGTTGACCGGGTTCTGTCGGGCCAGCTCGGGCGTCCAGTCCTGGCCCTGCCAGTCGATCAGATGCGCCGGCGGTGTGGCGGTCATGCCTTCCCACCAGACGTCGCCGTCGTCGGTGAGTGCGACGTTGGTGAACACCACGTCGCGCCGCAACGAGGCCATGCAGTTGGGGTTGGTGTGGTCGTTGGTGCCCGGGGCCACGCCGAAATAGCCGGCCTCGGGGTTGATGGCATGCAGCCGGCCGTCGGCACCGGGCTTGATCCAGGCGATGTCGTCGCCGATGGTGGTGACCTTCCAGCCCGCATAGCCCTCGGGCGGCACCAGCATCGAGAAATTGGTCTTGCCGCAGGCACTGGGGAAGGCCGCCGCCACGTGGAACTTGCGGCCCTGTGGGTCGGTCACGCCCAACACCAGCATGTGTTCGGCCAACCAGCCCTGATCACGCCCCATGGTCGACGCGATGCGCAAGGCAAAGCACTTCTTGCCCAGCAGGGCGTTGCCGCCGTAGCCCGAGCCGTAGGACCAGATCTCGCGCGTCTCGGGGTAGTGCACGATGTACTTGGTCTTGTTGCACGGCCAGGCCACGTCCTTCTGACCAGGCTGCAGCGGCGCGCCCACGCTATGCATGCAGGGCACGAAGTCGCCATCCGGCCCCAGCACGTCGTACACCGCACGGCCCATGCGCGTCATCACGCGCATGCTCAGCGCCACATAGGGGCTGTCGGTGAGTTCGACGCCGATGTGCGAGATGTGCGAGCCCAGCGGCCCCATCGAGAACGGCACCACGTACAACGTGCGGCCGCGCATCACGCCGCGGAACAGGGCCTGGACTCCGGTCTGCAGCAGCTCGCGCATCTCGGCCGGGGCCATCCAGTTGTTGGTCGGGCCGGCGTCGTCAGGATGCTCGCTGCAGATGAAGGTCCGGTCTTCGACACGGGCCACATCGCCAGGGTCGCTGCGCGCCAGGAAGCTGTCGGGGCGCAGCTCGGGGTTCAGGCGCAGCATCGTGCCGGCGGCCACCAGCTGATCGCACAGGCGCTGGTACTCGGCGTCGCTGCCGTCACACCAGTACACCTCGGCGGCCTCGGTCAGCATGGCCATGTCGGCCACCCAGTCGATCAACCGCTGGTGTTTGACATGGGCAGGATGGTTCAGGCGCAAGCCTTCCAGCGCGGGACGGTTCATGGGAGCTCCAATCATGGTCATAGGCAAAGCGGGATTGGGCGAAACCCGCCTGGCTGCATCGAGCGAGGCTCGCCGAATACCGCAACGACCGTTCGCTGATCTTGCATGAACAGCCGCTGACCGTCTGCCATGGCCGTTTGGTGCGGCCGTTCTGCGCCTCCGTTGCGCTTGCCCGGGGTGCCGGACCAGCGCCGTGAAACGCCACCATCGCACCGGTTGGCGCCTGTGGGGGAGGCGATTGTGGACTCAATGTCGTCGCACCGTCACCACCGGTCCTGAGGCTGTCATGCAAATCCGGTATGGCGTGATGCCTGTCACTCGCCGCACCCCGGGCAAGTGCCGATCAACGGCACTTGAAGGTGATTGAAGTCAATCGGGGTCACTTGCCGGTGTGCGTGTTCCGGGGTCACCCAGGGCCTTGCAGCGTTGCGCGGCAGGGCGGATCGGGGGCCGTGGCGTGGCACAGTCCGCGCATGCTCGCCTACCGCCACGCCTTTCATGCCGGCAACCATGCCGATGTGCTCAAGCACGCCATCCTGGTGGGCGTGCTGCAGCACATGAACCTCAAGGCCAAAGGCTACCGGGTGATCGACACCCACGCCGGCGCCGGCGCCTACGCGCTGGGTGGCCGGCTGTCACAAATGAAGCGCGAGTACGACAGCGGCATCGCCCGACTGTGGCCGCAGGCTGACCTGCCGCCGCTGGTCAGCGCCTATGTCGAGCAGGTGCGCGCCTTCAATGGCGACGGCGCGCTGCGCCAGTACCCGGGGTCACCCGCGCTGGCGCACCAGCTGATGCGCGAGCAGGACCAGCTGCGCCTGTTCGAACTGCACGCCACCGACCACGCCCAGCTGGCCGGCCGCATGCGGGGCGACACCCGCGTCGAGGTGCGGCCCGCCGACGGCTTCGGCGTGCTGAAGGCCCAGCTGCCGCCGCCGACCCGCCGCGGCTTGCTACTGATCGACCCCAGCTACGAGATCAAGACCGACTACGTGCGCGTGCTGGGCGCGCTGCGCGAAGCCCTGACACGTTTTGCCGAGTGCACGGTGGTGATCTGGCTGCCGCAATTGGCGCTGCTGGACGCAGCCAAGTTGCCACAGCGGCTGAAAGCAGCCGCCACCAGCAGCGCGCCCAAAGGCTGGCTGTTGGCGCGGCTGAGCGTGGCACATCCGAAAGAGCGCGGCTTCGGCATGCTGGGCAGCCTGGTGTTCGTTGCCAACCCGCCGCACACGCTGGCGCCCGCACTGCGCAAGTCCCTGCCCTGGCTGGCCAGCCACCTGGCCGACGACGAGTCGGCGGCGGGCTGGGCCTGCGAGAGCAGCGGCTGACGCCTACCCACCGATCATCACGGTCGGCGCGCCGACGGTGATGCTGCCGCCATGGATGGTCATATCGCCCATGCGTGCGGCCGGCATATTGCCGATCAGGACCGTGGCCGAGCCCTTGGCAATGGTATCGGGCGGGCCGACACAGATCGCCATGTCGCCCACCCGCGCCGCGGGCAGAAAGCAGACCAACACCGTGGGCTCGCCCTTGCTGATCGGGCCACCGACATGCGGGATCGGCGGCACTCCCGGTGTCACCATCGGGCAGACGTGCATGTCGGTAATGCGGGCGGCAGGTGGCATGGCTTGAATCTCCAATGACGGTTTTGCCGGGAACTTCGATCAGGCCTCTTCAGCCGGCATTTCGTCCTCGCCGAGCGGCTCGACGAGCCACACCGCCAGGGCGCTGAAGTTGTCATGGCTGGCACGGCTGCGCGCGGCTTCGCGCACCTGGTGCTCGAGCGCGTCGATCCATGCGCTGGGCGACGCAGCGCCGCCCAGCGCATGCTCCATGGCTTCGTCGGTGACGAACTCCCACAGGCCGTCTGAGCACAGCAAAAAGGCGTCGCCGGCCTGCACCTCGACACTGCCGCCGCTGGCGCCGACCTGCAGGTCTTCGGGCCGGGTGCCCAGTGCCGACTGCAGTTCGCTGCGTCGCGGGTGTTCGCGTGCCTGCTCGGGCGTCAGCACGCCGGCATTGATCAGGCTTTGCACCAGGCTGTGGTCGAGCGTGCGGTCGCGCACGCGCCCGTCGCGGAACCAGTACAGCCGTGAATCACCCACATGCGACCAGTGCGCCATACGGTCGACAAAATCGATCACCAGGCACACCACGGTGGTGTGCATGTCACGCAGCCGCTTGTCGCTGGAGCGATGCCCCAGCAGCGCCTCGTTGGTGTCCCAGATCAGTTCCGACAGCGCGTCACCGTCGGAGGTGGGGTTTTCGCCGAAGGCGTTGAGCAGGGTTTCGACCGCCAGCCGCGACGCCACGTCGCCGCCGCCATGACCGCCGGCGCCATCGGCCAGCACGCAGCACAGATGGCGTTCGGAATTCCAGTGCCCGCAGGCGTCCTCGTTGTACGAGCGGCCGCCCTTGTCGGACAGGATGGCGACTTCGATGCCCAGCATCAGCTGCTTCCCCCGCCTTCGCTGTTGTTCAGGCGGTCGAGCTGATCTTCGTAGGCCTGCAAAAAGGCACGGCCGAAGACCTGGTGAAAATCGTCCTCGGCTTCGGCAGACAGCTGGCCGAACAGCTCCTGGTAGGCCTCCCACAGCTGGGCGCGGCGGCCGCCGGCCAGCAGCATGCCCAAGCCCGACTTGCCCGTGATGCGCGACTCCAGCGCCTTGGGGTCGAAACGCTGCAGCAACCCGGCCAGGGCCGAGCGCATGCCGGCCATCACGGCCAGCTCGTGCGCCCGCAGGTCGCGATAGGCGTCGCGCATGGCCTCGTCGGCGCGCAGGAATCCGGGCACTGGCGGGCCCAGCAGGTGCTGCAGCGCCAGCGCCGCGGTGGGTGAGAATTTCAGCGGGTTGTTCTGCCGCGGCCGGATGGCGGTGACCTCGGCACGAACCTCGCGCTTGATCGAAGCACGCGCCTGAAGCAGGTCAACCGCCCCGCGTACCGACTCGGCCAACAAGGTGCCGACCAGCTTCATCAGGCCGGGCGTCAGGGCCGTGATGCCCGGCGCTTGCACACCGCCCAGGCCCTCGAGCAGGGCGCGCAGCAGTTCATCGCCACCCGTTGCCGGTGCTGGTGCCTGGGCCTCGGCAGAGGCCGGTGCACGCGGCCTGATGCCCGGCCGCGTGCCACCACTGATTGAGGCCATCGCACCACCACCCTGGCGACGGCCGGCACTGGCGGGCGCCACGATGGTGGCCTGGCGTGCGCCACCGTCCCAGGACACGACGGCGCCACGGGGGGCCTCGCCCAATGCGGGCACAGGGGTTGGCGGCGATGGCGGATCGGGCACACGCGGCTGCGGTGCCGGCGGCACGGTACGGGCCGTAGGCATCGAACTCGGGAACGCCGCAGCCAGTTCCGACCGTTGGTGGTCGAGCCTTGCATCTTCGATGCGGGGTTTGTCGACACGCTCACCAACACCGCCCACAGACGGGCTGCCGGGGTCGAACACCCCGAGGAAATCGTCGTCCGCTGGCCAGCCTGCTCCGGGTTTGGCCGCCTTGTCGCCCAGCCCGAACAGGTCGTCGATGGACTCCTCAGCGCCGCCCGCGCCGAGCAGGCCGCCCGCATCTCCTTCATCGCGACCGGCGGCTGGCGCTGGCGATCGGCCGGCGAAGGTCTCTTCGGCCAGCGGATCCCAGTCTGAGGGGATGCCCACGGCGCCGGGCGGTGGCGCCGGGGCCGTGCGGCGTGCTGCGGTCACCGGCGGCGGCGGCGCGGCAAAGGCCGGGGCAGGGGCAGGGGCCATGACCTTGGCGCCGCCGGCTGCAAAGACGTCGGCAAACGGGTCGTCACTGACCGCGGGCGAGCCGCTGGCGCGAACGCCCAGTTCGTAGCCGCCGATCTGCAGCACATCACCGGGGGCCAGCGGCCACTCTTTGCCGTGTCCGACGACGTTGCCGTTGACCAGGATGGGGTTGCTGCCACGGTCCTCGACGGCATAGGTGCCGTTGCGGAACACGACCTTGGCATGCACGCGGGAGATCGTGCGCTCGGGATCCGGCAGCACCATCAGGTTGCCGTCTGCACGACCGATGGTGCCGCCGAGCTCGTCGAAGCTTGCTTCGACCGGCTGGGTGGCTGCGCCGTTGTAGGTCATCACTGCCAGCACGATCATGCCGCGTCATCTCTCCGCTAAGGCCGCCATCGGGCGCCGGGGGTGGTGGACCGTGCACCGCAAGGCGCAGATCCACAGGACATTGCGCGTGGAGCATAGCGCGCGCCGGGTACGAAGCGATCGCATGCGGTGCACAAGGCGTGTCATCGTTCCTGCTGCCTAACGCAAGGGATAGAAGCGCCGCTCGACGGCAGCCAGCCGCATCGGCCAGTAGATCGGCGAGCCATCAGGGCGGGCGCAGCGCAACACCGGCAAGCCGTCGGCGGCCAGGCACTCGAGCAGGCGCCCGTCGGCCACCGGGCGCAGTTGCAGGCTCTCGGGCGTGGGCAGCTCGGGGCGCAGCGACTTCTGGGCGTGCAGCAGCTGCACCCTGGCACGCCAGCGCGCCAGGTCGTCGGCAGCCGGCCGCTGATAGGCGAGCGCGAGTTCCTCGAAGCGCAGCTTGGCAGCGACGATCAGGTGTTCGGGGTCGCCACGCGACAAGGCGATGGCCACGTCCTGCAAGAAGGTGGCCACCGGGCCCCGCAGATCGTCGGCCGCGGCGATCGGCGGCGCGTCCAGCCAGCGCCAGCGCGGGAAACGCACCGGGATGTCGAATTCCTGCGACAGCCGCAGCGGCGGTCGGTAGACCTCGCCGTCGACGCTGGCCCACGAGACCTGGCCCAGCAGGCGCGCAGCATGTTCACTCGCCAGCTGCCCGACACGCGGCAGCAGCAGCGCGGCATCGGCGCGCGCATCGCCGTCACCTACCACGGGCGCCGGCGCAGGTGCACCGGGGGCCAGGGGCGGCGGGCCGATCACCAGTTCGAGCTTGTTCGCACCGGCGATCACGAACTCGTGCACCGGCACGCAGCAGTCACCGCCGTTCTTCGGCGTGCGCGCCAGCGGCAGACCGTTGAGCAAGGCCTCGGCAGCAACCCCCTTGGAGCGCAGGCGCAGGACGAGCAGGCGGTCCATCAGGCCAGGCTCCAGTCCAGGATCGTCACGCTGCCCAGCAAGGCCAGATGGCTTTCCGCACGGCCCAGCAATGGGTCGTGCACGATGACCCGGGTGGACACCGGCTCAATGGCCAGCGTGGCAAACCAGGCCCAGCCACCGCCTTCGGCCTGGTTGGGACGCAGGCCCAGGCTGCCGGTCATCGAACCGCTGCAGGGGCCGACTTCGCTGAACACCGTGCCGTCGTCATCGGCCATGGGGTCATAGTCGACGCGGATCGGCCAACGCCAGCGCAGCACCGAGGTCTGCATCGTGGACAGCAGATCGACATCGGCCAGCAGGCGTTCGATCTGCACCTGCAACCGCGCCATGCCTTCGACCCTCAGGTGCAATTGCGCCTTGGCACCCGCATGCTCGACCATGCCTTGCAAATGCAGGCTGCCGCTGGCCGACCAGTCGAGGTCGGCCACCACACGCTGCACGGGTGGCGACGCCAGCCCGCGCGGGCCTTCGCGCAGGCCCCAGGTCATGGCTGCCTTGCCGTCGAACAGCCCGATCTCAGCCTGCAGCGTCGCATCCTTCACGTTTGCCTGCCAGGCCTTGAGCACACCCTGCAGGCCCTGCGCCAGCGCCGCGCGCAAGTCCTCATCGAAACCACGGCACCAGCGCTCGGTCGACCGCGGCGCGCCGTCGCGCTCGAGCTCGATGCGTGTGGGCTTGACCGCCGGCGGGCTGGCCTTGGGATCGGGCAGGGCAAAGCCGAGCTTGGCCTCACGCTGCTGTTGCAGCAGCCATTGCTGGGCGCAATAGGCCCACAGCTGCAGGTCGATCGAACCGCGCGGCACACCGCTGTCACGCAGCCCGCAACTGGGAAGCTGCAGCAGCGTGATCTCGGGCCAGGGCTCGGCCAGCAGGCGCAGCGCATCGGCGGCGGCGGCGGGCACGTCGATCGGCCAGGCCGCCGAGCGGGCCCCTTCGTCGTGCTGCTCGACGCTGCCGCGCTCGCCCTTCCAAGACACCGCCGGATGCTGACCCAGCCCGCAGCGCCCATGCTGGACCTGGCGCACCTGCACGCGGCAAGGCGCTTCGTCGCCGACGGTCCTGGTCAACACCGTGAAACGTTCTGGCGGCGGGTGATTGGCATCGATGCGCAATGGCGCCACGGTGTCGACGGGGCGGCGCAGCCATTGCCCCTGAGTCAGGTGGTACTCCTGTCGCCAGGCGCTGTCGAGGATGCGCAATTCGGCCGCTTCGATGTCGCACGCCAGTCGAGGCCTGATGCGCGCGTCGGGAGGAACCACCCTCACTGCATCGGGTGGTGGCTTGGCGATGGCATCGAAAACGTCGACGAGCTTGCCGTCGGCCGCCTGCAACTGAGCGGCCAGGGCCGTGGCATCGCCGCCGCGACGTTGCAATTCGGCCGCACCCTGCGCCACCAACTGGTGCAGCTTGACCCAGGGTAGCAGGCGTTCGTCGAGCAGGATGGCCAGTGCCCATTCGTTTTCAGGCCGGGTTTCGAATCCAGACCCGAAGGCGAAGCACAGGTTGGCAAAACGCGCGGCCATCACCCCGGCGTCGAAGCCACGTTCTCGAGCACGGCCGTCCACAAGCTCCAGAAAGGCTGCTCGTCGCTCGCCCAGCCGCGACGAGATGGCGGACCAGTGGCGTTCCAGGAACTCGTCGGCGACGAAGGGGGCCGGCATCGGCATGGTTGGGTGAATGGTTTCAGGCCGCTGGCGTCAGCGGATCCTTCGGGGGGCTCGGCTTGTCAGGGTCGGGCGGTGTGCCACTGCTGGCGGTACTCGCGGCATCGGCCGAACCAGCAGCGCCACCGGAATTGATCAACACCATCGTGCCCTTGATGCTGACGCCGGTCGGACCGATGTCGATGAAATTGCCACCGACTTTCAGCGAGATCTGGCTGTCGGCTTCAATCATCACCTGCTTGCCTTTGAGGCTGAGCTTGTCAGCGGACGTCATCTTGGCAGTACCGCTGGCATTGAGGTTGAGCGAAACCACATCGAAGACCGTGTACTTGCTCTTCCACAGCGCCTCTGCGGTTTCGAATTTGTAGTTGGCTGACTTGATCCACATGTCGCCCAGCGAGTGCAGCGTGTACTTGTCTTCAGTCTTGCCCGAGACCTCGCCCTTGACCGTCCAGTGGTGCTTGCCGCCCACGCTTTCCAGAAAATCACCGCCAACCGTGTGGTGCGAGTTCTTCTTGATCTGTGCCCACGAGGTCCACTTCACCAGGTAGCGCATGTTGCGCTCGGCCTGGAACCAGATGTACTCCTTGCCCTTGTCGTCCTCAAAGCGCAGTTCGTTGGCGTTGGCCGTCGTGCCACCCTTGCTGGACTGGCTCTTGAGCGTGCTGACCGTCTTGTGGTCGGGCAGCTTGTAGGGCGGCACCTGCACCGCGTTGTAGACGCGGCCCGTGATCAGCGGCCGATCGGGGTCGCCTTCGAGAAAGTCGACCACCACCTCCTGCCCGATACGCGGCAGCGAGATCTGACCCCAGGCCTTGCCGGCCCACTGTGACGACACCCGCACCCAGCACGATGTCTTGTCGTGATCGGTGGCGCCGTTCAGCCGGTCCCAGTAGAACTTCACTTTGGCTCGCCCATGTTCGTCGGTGTGGATCTCCTCGCCCGACGGTCCGACCACCACCGCCGTCTGCGGCCCGGCGATCAAGGGCTTGGGTGTGATGCGGTCGGGCCTGAAGACGTCCGCATAGCGCATGGCGCCGATGCGGCAGGTGAATTCGTTCTGGCCCTGGCCCGATTCATAGCCCGCATACAGGGCCTCGATCCGGGTCGACAGCACCAGATGCTTCTTGTTCTCGCTGGCCAGTGGATGGTCCTCGAGTTCGAAGGTGTAGCCCACGCTGAGCGCGCCGACGGTGGTGGAAAAGCCCGTCACCCGCAGCACCCGGGCGTCGAGCTCCTGCTGCCGCACCAAGGCCAGGTCAGTGCCACGCTGGATCTCGGTGTAGAGGCCCGGGTGGTCGTAGCGCTCAAACGCGGCCTTGGCGGTGGGAACGGTGCTGCTCTTCTCGACCTTCAGATCCGTGCCCGGCTTCAGGAAGTCGTAGTCGGTCAGCGTGACCTTGCCCGAGGTCAGCTCGTGCACATGGCGCCATTCGGTGATGGCCTCCAGGTCGGTCAGCTGGTCCTGCGATTCGCGGAACTTGATCTTCCCGAAGCCGGCGAAATCGGCATGCTTGGTCATCGAGTTGCAGATGACCAGCGTGTGCTCGCCGTCGGTGTGGCGATGGAAGTAGTACATGCCTTCTTCTTCCAGCAACCGGCTGACGAAGTTGAAGTCGGTCTCACGGTACTGCACGCAGTAGGGCCGTGGCGGCGGCGTGCCCTGCAGCTGCCAGTCGACGACCACGCCGCTGTACGTGCTGAACACGTCCGTGATGATGTCCTTGACGGACTTGCTCTGGTAGATGCGGCAGTCGGAGCGTCGCGTCAGCTGCCACAACCAAGGCCGCAGCTGCAAGCGCCAGCTGACCAGTTTGCCGACCGCCGACTCCAGGCCGGCGCGAACCACCTGACCATGAAAGTAGCGCGGGCCGTCGTGGCCCAACTGGATCGTCACCGTTGCGCCTTTGCCCAGCAACTGGGCGGTGTCGACCGCGGCATCGGCATTCGCCAGCGCCAGCACGCTGAACTCGAACAACCGACCCATCTCCTCGGTGGCCGACAAGCTGCGGAAGCGCAGCGCGTCGCCCAGGTCGGTGCTGAGCTTCATCAGGGGTGGGGCGGACGATGTGGCCATGGCGGGTCCTGGTGAATGTCAGTCGATCGGGCGGCTTCAGGCCGGGCGCTGGACGGCGATCAGCCAGCCGTTCACGGGCGCGCTGCCTTCGTTGCGCAATACCTCTCGCTGTGCGTGCAAGGTGATCAGTCCGGCCTGCACGGCAGCGTTGTCGAGGTGGGTCTTGCTGTGGGCATAACGGCCACTGGACAGAAAGCTGGCCCTGTCCTGCAGATCATCGTCCAGCGCCTCCACCGTGTAGACCATCGTGCCGCCCGGCCGCAAAGATGACGCTGCCGCCCGCATGTACTCGGTCAGATCGCCGAAGTAGCACAGCGTGTCGGCGCAGACGATGGCATCCCAGCGCTGCGGGGTGGCGCCCAGGTAGGCGGTCAGCTCGGCCTTCACAAGCTCGTGATAAACGCCCTTGTTGCGCGCCTTGGTCAGCATGCCTGCTGACAGGTCGGCACCCACCAGATGCCTTGCCCACGCGGCCACCAGTGGCCCGCACAGGCCCGTGCCACAGCCCGCGTCCAGGATGTTCAGCCGGCCCTCGGGTTCGCCCAGAGCCTGGCCCAACAGGTCGGCGCACAGCTGTGGCGCACGGTAATGCAAACGCTCGTTCAAGACCCTTTCGAAACTGCCCGCAAACTCGTCGAACTCGGCTTCGACGTAGTTGTCGGGCGCTCGGTCAGGCGCGCTGCGCCCGGAAATGGCGGCATGCAGGTGAGCGGGTACGGGGTTGTCGGGCTCGCGCTCCATCCACTGGCGAAAGACCTCGGTCGCCTTGGCAACCTGCCCCGACTTGTAGAGCGCCAATCCCAGCAGTTTGGCGGCCGAGCTCGTGTACCCGCTGACCTCCAGGGCCTTGAGGTAGCCACCGATGGCGCCCTCAAGGTCACCGGCTGCATCGAGCAGCGCAGCCAGGTTCTTCCACGCCCTCGCATGCCTGGCGTCGAGCGCGATGGCGCGCTCGAACGAGGCCCGCGCCTGGTCAGCCCGGCCCTGCACCAGCTTCAGCGAACCAAGGTTGTTGTGGATGTCGGCCGAATCCGGCGCCAGCTCGATTGCCCGAGCGTAGGCCGTTGCAGCGTCGTCCAGTCGGTGCAGCTCGGCCATGACGTTGCCGAGGTTGACCTGGAAACCGACGAAATTGGGTACCTTGGCAACGGCACGTCGGATCAGCTTCAGCCCATGTTCGCTACGCCCTGACTGATGTTCGGCCATGCCGAGCAGGCACAGCGCGTCGGGATGTTCGGGTGCCGCCAGCAGGATGCGCTTGTACAGCGTGATGGCGCCCTCCAGCCTGTCCTCACGGTGCATCCGAACCGCCAGCGCCAGCGCTTCGTCGAGCGACATGTCCTTGACGCCGGCCGGCAGCAAGGCCACGCTTTCGTCCGCGTCGACAGAGGTCGTCACTGGAACAAACCGACGGGGCGATTTCATGGACTGGTCCAGGCTGGCGCCGGTTGCCGATTCAGAAGTTGTAGGTGAAGGCGCTTTCGGCCACGCCCACCTCCACACGCTCGATCGGCTTGCCTTCCATCAGCCGGTTCAGGAACTCGCGGCTGATGTCGGGCAGCATGGTGTTGGTCAGGATGGCGTCGATCATGCGCCCGCCCGATTCGCTCTCGGTGCAGCGTGACACCACGAGCTTGATCACCTCGTCGGTGTACAGGAAGGGAATCTTGTAGCGCGCCTCGACGCGCTTCTTGATGCGGCCCAGCTGCAGCTTGACGATCGAGGCCAGCATCTCGTCGGACAGCGGGAAGTACGGGATCGCGACCAGCCGCCCCAGCAGCGCTGGCGGGAAGACCTTGAGCAGCGGCTCGCGCAGCGCCTTGGTCAGCCCCTCGACCTCGGGCAGCAGCTCGGGGTCTTTGCACATGCTGGCAATCAGCTCGGTGCCGGCGTTGGTGGTCAGCAGGATCAGCGTGTTCTTGAAGTCGATCGAGCGGCCCTCGCCATCTTCCATCCAGCCTTTGTCGAAGACCTGGAAGAACAGCTCGTGCACGTCAGAGTGCGCCTTTTCCACTTCGTCGAGCAGCACCACGCTGTAGGGCTTGCGGCGCACGGCCTCGGTCAGCACCCCGCCTTCGCCGTAGCCCACATAGCCCGGCGGCGCGCCCTTCAGCGACGACACCGTGTGCGCCTCTTGGTACTCGCTCATGTTGATGGTGATGAGGTTCTGCTCGCCCCCGTACAGCGCCTCGGCCAGTGCCAGAGCCGTTTCGGTCTTGCCCACGCCCGAGGTGCCGGCGAGCATGAACACGCCGATCGGCTTGTTCGGGTTGTCCAGCCCGGCACGCGAGGTCTGGATGCGCTTGGCGATCATCTCCATCGCGTGGTCCTGGCCGATCACGCGCTGCGCCAGCAGCTTGGGCAGCTTCAGGATCGTGTCGATCTCGTTGCGCGCCATGCGGCCGACCGGGATGCCGGTCCAGTCACCCACCACCGAGGCCACGGCCTGGTAGTCGACAGTGGGCAGGATCAGCGGTGTTTCGCCCTGCAACGAGGTCAAGCGGACCTGCACGTCCTTCAACTGGGCCATCGTGGCGGCACGCTCTTCGTCGCTGAGCGGTTGCGCACCCGGGGGCGGCGTTGCATCGGCGACCTGGGCTTCCAGGGCGCTGCCAGTGCCCTCGACCGGCTTGTGGCCGTCGCGCAGCCGGGCGCGCAAGGCCAGCAGCTCGTCGACCAGCTTCTTCTCGTCGTTCCAGCGCGCTTCCAGCTCAGCCAGCCGGGTGGTCTCGTGGCCCAGTTGCTCGTTGGCCTGGGCTTCACGCTCGGCAACCTCGATGCCGATGGCTTTCTCGCGGCCGATGATCGCCAGTTCGGTGTTCAGCGCCTCGATGCGCTTGCGCGCGTCGTCCACTTCGGCCGGTGTAGCGTGCAGGCTGACGGCCACGCGCGCGCAGGCGGTGTCGATCAGGCTGACCGACTTGTCGGGCAGCTGGCGCGCCGGAATGTAGCGGTGGCTGAGCTTGACGGCGGCTTCCAGCGCCTCGTCGAGGATCTGCACCTTGTGGTGCTTTTCCATCGTGCTGGCCACGCCGCGCATCATCAGCGTGGCCTTGCGCTCGTCGGGCTCGTCGACCTGCACGGTCTGGAAGCGCCGCGTCAGCGCCGGGTCTTTCTCGATGTGCTTCTTGTATTCGGCAAAAGTGGTCGCGCCCACGGTACGCAGCGTGCCACGCGCCAAAGCCGGCTTGAGCAGGTTGGCCGCGTCACCGGTGCCGGCCGCGCCGCCAGCACCGACCAGCGTGTGCGTCTCGTCGATGAACAAGATGATCGGCTGCGGGCTGGCCTGCACCTCCTCGATCACTGAACGCAAGCGCTGCTCGAACTCACCCTTCATGCTGGCGCCGGCCTGCAGCAGCCCGACATCGAGCGTCAGCAGCTTCACGTCCTTCAGCGCCGGCGGCACGTCGCCGCGCGCGATGCGCTGTGCAAAACCCTCCACCACAGCGGTCTTGCCGACGCCGGCCTCGCCGACCAGGATGGGGTTGTTCTGGCGGCGACGCATCAAGATGTCGACCACCTGGCGGATCTCGTCGTCGCGGCCGACGATGGGGTCCATCTTGCCGCCGCGCGCTTGCTCGGTGAGGTCGGTGGTGAACTTCTTCAACGCTTCCTGCTTGCCCATCGCCGCCGGCGCGATCGCGCCGCTGGCCTCACCCGGGGCAGCGCCGGCCGAACTGCCGTCGCTGGCCGACTGGTTGTCTTCGGCCGATCCCTTGACGATGGCCAGCAGGTCATCGGCCAGATCATCGGGCTTGACCTTTTCGAACTGGCGCGAGATCGCGAACAGCGCGTTGCGCAGGTAGCTGGTCTTCAGCATGCCCAGCAGGATGTAGCCGCTGCGCACGGCGCTGTCCTTGTACATCAGCGAGCCATAGACCCAGCCGCGCTCGACCGCATTGGTGATGTTGTCGGCGATGTCGCTGATCGCGGTGGCACCGCGCGGCAGGCGGTCCAAGGCGGCCGTGATGTCCTTGGCCAGCACCGAAACGTCGAGCTTGTAGTGCTGAATGATGCGGTGCCAGTCACTGTCGGGGTTTTGCACGATCTGCGCCACCCAATGCTCGAGCTCGACGTAGGGGTTGCCCCGCAACTTGCAAAACACGGTGGCGCCCTCGACGGCCTTGTAGGTCGTCGGGTTGAGCTTTCCGAAGACGGCGACGCGACTGATTTCGGCCATGGTGGGTTGTCCTTGTGGTGTTGCGCGGGTGAATGCGGTGGATGCGGGTTGTTCAGGCCGCCGTTGCTGGCGCTGGCGAAACGGCAGCGGCATGCCGCGCGGCAGCTGCTGCCGACGCCCTGCGCCGCTTCCAGGCCTTCATGGCCTGTTCGGGGGCCAGGCGAAGACCCGCCACGCCCTGGCTGTCAGGCCGCGGCTGGCCCACCCAGCTGGTCCAGCCCAGGCGGGCGTGGCGGCCAAGCCGGCTCGGCTGCACCTGTTCGGCAATGTGGCCGAGCACCAGGTCCCAGTCGAATTCGTGGCCCAGGTACTGCTGCACCAGAGCCATCACCGACGGCAGCGCGGTGCCATCCGGCAACAGGGCCTCGAAAGCCTGCCGGTCGAGCGGGCCGATGTGCAGCCGGATGCCGTGCTGCCGGTCCCACAGCATGCGGCCCAGCACCGCCCCAGCGCCCAGCTGCGCACTGGTGTTGCGCTTGCCGCCCAGCAGGCGGCCCAGACGGCTGCGTTCGTTTTCCAGCAAGGGCATCCAGTGGCCGGCAAACTGCTCGACCTGCACCGGGCGCCCCAGATAGCCACCCAGCAGGTTGGCCAGGCCGTCTGCGTTGCGCACCTGGCGCGTCAGCAAACCGGCAAAGTGCAGCTTGACCTCGTCGGGCATCGGATCGCGCCCGCGCATCGCCGGGATGCCCACGCCGATCAAGGATCCGACGATGTCGGCAAAGGAATCGTCGCCCTGGCGATCGCGGCCGACCACCGGCTGGGCCTGGGCCCATGCGCGGTAGAACAAGAGCAACAAACGATGGTGGAACAGGTCTGCAAAGCGCGCGAAGGTCGGGTCGGCGTTGTGCAGCGCCCGGTTGCGCGCGTACTCGGTCAGGTGCAGCGGCAGCGGCCCGTTGGGCCCGAACAGGCCAAAGAAGCGTACTTCGACGCGCGGTGGGCGCCCGGCCACTGAGGGTCGCACGGCATGCAGCGCCGCCGGTGCAAAGGACAATTCGGGCGCCTGTCCCAGCCGCACCGGCTCGTCAGATGGGCGGCGCGCCGTGCCCAGCCGTGGTTTGCCCGGCTGGTGAGCGTCAATGCGGCGCAAGGCCTGGAAGAAGTCGTACTTCCAGGGCTCGGCCACCATCTGGGCCAGCGTGTCTTTCCAGGCGTCGGTGACCATGCTGTCGCCTTCGATCACAACAAGGCGCGAACGCCTGCCATCGGCTTGCCGGCCAGGATCTGGCCGCGCGCCGCCGAACGAAGGTTCAGTTCGGTGAATCCGTTCATCGAGACGTGGCGCGCGAAGTAGCGCTCAAGCACGCAGCCCAGCAGAAACGGGCTGCCGCCTTGAAACGCCAGGTCGTCGATCTCGAGGTCGATGCGCACGCCGCGGCCAAAGGCGATCGGGCCGCCCATGGGCAGCCGGCGCACGATGGTTTCTGTGCGGACCGAGCGCAGGCCCTCGATCTGACGCAATTGCGCCGAGTCGGCCTCTTGAACGTACAGCCGCAGCAGTTCGCGCAGCGCTGCGGCGCCATGCTCGGCATCGGTGTCCAGCAACGACAGATGGTTGAGCGACAGTTGATTGATGAATCGCCAGGCCAGCTTGCCTTCACGCATGGCCGACAAGGGCCGTGATGGGCCTTTGACGATGCGCACGCGCTCGACCGGTGCCGTCAGGTCCAGGCGCAGCCCGCCATCGGCCGAGTTCAGCAGCAAGGGCAGGTCACGGTTGCTGCACAAGGCTTTCAGCGCCAATTGCTGCAGCGTGTCGGGGAAAGGCGCCTCGGCGGCGTCGACCACGGTGATGAACACCTCGCTGCCGATGTACGACGAACGAGGCCCATCGCGCTTTTGTTTCTCGGACATCAGGCGCGGTTCGCGCTGCGTGGCGTAGTAGGCGTTGTGCCCGATCTCTTCGGTGTGGAAGGCCGCGTAGAGCGGCTGAAAACGCCGCTCCCCGGTCAGGCCCTGACCGTAGCCGGTGACGTCGACCAGCTGCATCACCTCGAAATCCAGTGGTCGCGCCCGGTCGACCACGACGTGGAAGTCGTGCGTGCTCGGCGTCACCTGGATGCGGTCGCATCGCTGCTCGAAAAGGTTGATGGCGGGCACGCAATTCAGCGACAGTGACTGAGCGTCCACCGTTTGCTGCAACGCGGTGTCACCGCGCTTGAACAACAGCACGATGTCGACTTCCTGCCCGCCCAGTGCGCGCAGCGCCGGGCCCAGCCCCAGAAGATCAAAAAACAGGAAGCGCTGCGGAAAGGCAAAGTACTCCTGCAGAAGACGGTAGCCCGCGAAGCCGGTCAACGTAACCGGCAGCAGGGCATGGTCGTCTTCAAAGCCCACGGCGCGCACCGAGTCGGCCGCCAGCACCTGCACGGCAGCCGAGTCATTGGCCGGCAGCACCAGGGCACCCAGCGCGTGGCCACAAATCAACTCGTGCAGCCGAAAAGCCACGTCGTCGTTGCCGCTGCAGAACAGCCGAAGATCCTGCAGCGCCAGCTGCGAAAGATCGACACCGGCGGTGGCCCGCAGGCGAAGGCGCAGGCCGCCGCCGTACTTGCGCCATTCAGGCACCCGCGTCAGCGGCAGGTTGGCCGCATGCGTGAAGTACGAGATCGACGTGATCTCCAGCGGCCACATCTCGACTTCATGCGCCGTGCGAAAACGACACTCGGTATGGGTGCCGCGGATGGGGCCGCTGCGCAGTTCGCTGCCTCGCGGCACTTTGACGCCCGCCGCCAGCGCCGCGTCGCCCAGAATCGGCTGCAGCTGCGTCACCAGCATCGACGGCGTGGGTTGCAGGTAGTTCGGGTAGACGATCTCGAGCAGTCGCTCGGTGAAACGCGGAAACTCCGCGTCCATCTTGAGCTGGATGCGAGATGCCAGGAAGGCAAATCCTTCGAGCAGACGTTCGACGTAAGGGTCACCGACCTCAATGCCGTCCATGCGCAGCCGCGCCGCGATCTTGGGAAACTGCAGCGCGAACTCGGCCCCCATCTCGCGCAGGTGCGCGAGTTCCTGGTTGTAATACTGAAGCAGTCGGGGGTCCATCGTCGGGCGTCCGCGGGGTTGTTTCAGCCAACGGCCTAGTTCGACACTTCGCGCACCGCAATGCGCCCGGTCTCCAGGTCGACATCGGTGTGCAGCAACAATTCGAGCGGCACCGGTTGAGACCACAACTGACCGCTGATCCGGAAGCTGATCTGGTTGTGGTGGCCGATCTGTTCGTCGATCAGCAAAGCCTCGACGCGCAGCGTGTCCGTCAGGATCCGAGGCTCATGGTCAACGATGGCTTGCCGCACCTGGGCTTCAATGACCGTGTGGTCGATCGACGAGATGGTCTGGCCAGAAATGATCGGCAAACCGAAGTTCAACACCGATCGGCCAACTTCCGGATAGCCGTCGAGCGATTCGGAACTACCGAACTGTGCGGTGTTGAACAGCCAGCTCAAATCACGCAATACCGCGTCGCGCAAGCGGTTGCGTGACAGCACGCGGTTTTCCGCGGGCTCATGCTGTTTGGTCGGTTCGTCGTCGCGCAGCCGGTCGAGCAGGGCGGGTTGCAGACGGTCCTGGGCCTTGGGCAGGCTCATCGTCAGTCGCTGCCGTCATCGAGCGTGATCATGCGCAGGTCCATCAGCGCCAGGTCACCGACGTCGGTGGCCAGCATGCGCTGTCCGCTGCCGACGAAGAGGCCGGGTTGAGGCTCGTGCCAATCGGTCTTGCGGGCCAAGGCAAGCAAAGGGTCGCTGAGATCCGTGCCTGCATATCGGGTCGGCAGAAAGGCCACCTGTTCGCCGCCATTGCTGAACATCAGCGTCGACGGCATCCAGACCCGGTCGCGCAGGTCGGTGGGCGCCTCGATGCTGACCTTTGACAGTCGATTCCAGGGCACCCAGTAGTACTTCCCGTTGACCACCGCCTCGAGCACCGGCCCGATGCGCATGTCGGCATCGGCGATCCACTCGAACTTCAGCGGCTCGCCGTCGCCCTTGGCCTCGCCGCGGGTGGTTGGCGCCTGCTCGTAGGCCTGCTGGCGCAGATTGGCGGCATCTGCTGTTTCACCGCGGCCCTCACGCAGCAGCGCCTCGATCAGCAAGGCCATCCAGGTCTCGGGCTCGCCAAACAGCAACGGCACCTTCTGGCCCTTGAAGACCTGCTCACGCAGCCGTTCGCACTGGATCGTTTCGCGATAGGTCTGCACCATCGGCAAGGTGCTGATGTCCAGCTCGCAGGCGACCGTCAGCTGGTTCAAGGCCCGTGACCAGTCGCCCTGCACACACAGCAGTTGAAACAGGAACACGCGCAACTTGGCGTCAGCCGGCTGCTTTCGGATCTGAGCCTGCAGGTGCTTGATGGCGATTTGCGGGTCGCCATCCTTCAGGGCCTGTTCGGCGGCGGTGGGTCCAGCCATGAGCGATTCCAATCAGTCACTGTGAACTTGCGCGTTGAATTCGAGGTCGGCACCCTTGTCGCCCAAGGTGCTCTGAGTGGCGTAGGTGACCGTGATCTCCTCAAAGGCAAAGGCGAGGGATTCGGTCAACTCAGAACTGCCGGGAGACGCATTGCCGACGGTGTGCGACGTCACTCGGCCTCCTTTGATGGTGATCGTGAAGTAGTCGACCGGCGGGTTAGCCCCAGCCTTGCGCACCGTAAGCACAGCTTTCTTCACGGCTTCATTGTTCCGCATCACACTCATCAGCGGCACCGTCGCAGCGTCCGCCAATTTGCTGATCCGAAGTTCGTTCAGCGCCGACCTGGAGGATGCGCCCCCGCCGGTCAGCGCCGTGGAACCCGTCATTCCCCAAGTCCAGCCCATGACCTCGATCCACTCTGGGTGCTCAGGGGAGTTTGACTCGCCCTTGATCACGCCCGTCTGCTTCCCCTCGACGAAGAGGAACATGTCGGCCTTGGCCATGATGTACCGTCCCGATGAAAAGTGAGGACGCCGGGCCCGCAGCACCAGAAGGTGCGCAGCCCGGCGCTCGAGTCAGGCTGGGGACCGCCCGTTTACTCTGCCTTGTTCTCGGCAATGTTGTAGGTGTAGTCCTTGACGGCATCCAGGCCACCCGCCGTACCCTGAGGTGCGTACTCGAACTTGAACTTCGCAAAGTTCAGGGACACGTTTTCGGTCAAACGATCTTCGCCACCCGAACCACCGGTCGAGACCGAGGTCACGATCACCTCGGTCATCGTGATGATGATGTACTCCAGCTGTTCGCCACCCGCCTTGCGGACGACGAGCTTGGCCTCGGGATAGTGCTTGCCTCCGCAGCAGGCCTGAATCAGCGCATGCGAGGAGGCGTCAACGTACTTGGTCAGCGAGATGTCTTGAACGCTGACCTTGCCCGAGCCGCCGCCGCCGCCCGTGTGGGTGGTGCCCGACTGGGACATGCCCCAGCTCCAGGCCAGGACGTCGATGTCCTTGGCGTGGACGCTGTCTACCGACTCGCCTTCGATGTCACCGATCTTGATGAACATGTCTATGGCCATGGTGCTCTCCTAAGTTGCCCGCAGTGGGCGATGGGTTGATGCTGCGAAATCGCCCGCGATCACTGGGCGCCCCCCCTGCGCAGCTGGCAGGGGGCGTTGAAAACCGTCAATTGCCGACCATCACGCAGCCTTCGCGGAAGGCAGCTTGGAGACCAACCGCAACGAGACGGTCAGACCCTCGAGCTGATAGTGCGGTCGCAGGAAGAACTTGGACGTGTAGTAGCCGGGGTTGCCTTCCACCTCTTCGACGATCACCTCCGCGGCAGCCAACGGCTTGCGCGCCTTGGTGCCCTCGGTCGAGTGCGCCGGATCGCCGTCGACGTATTGCATGACCCATTTCTGCAACCACTTCTGCATGTCTTCGCGTTCCTTGAACGAGCCGACCTTGTCGCG
>Ga0073899_10000675_pt1 | contig 31344 bp, 24 predicted proteins | sample KloWWTmetaKNB5Ph_FD_88975 | JGI IMG/M metagenome (GOLD analysis project Ga0073899, IMG submission 88975) | Active sludge microbial communities from Klosterneuburg, Austria, studying microevolution and ecology of nitrifiers - Klosterneuburg... | ecosystem: Engineered > WWTP > Aerobic digester >... | reverse complement strand
CCGGGCGGCCGTACTGGCGCGTGATGTGGCCGCCCTTGAAGCGGCCGTCGAGCACATGGCTGTAGGTCGACTGTGCTGAAAACACCGCGGCCACGCGCGCTGAAAGCGACGCCGCGCAGGCCGTGCCACTCACCGTGCCCAGGTTCATGTGCGGCAATGTGCCTTCGAACAGCCACGGCAGCTCGCTCTTGATGCTGTGGCCGTCGAACAGCACGGCGTGACCATGCTGCGCCTGCAAGCGCGCCAGTTCAGCGGCCAGCGCGTCGTGATAGGGCTGCCAGTAGGTGGCCACGCGCCGGCGCACTTCGGTCTCGTCGGGCGCCTGGCCGTCGCGGTAGATCGGGTCGCCGGTGAAGAAGCGCGTGGGGCACAGCTCGGTGTTGTTGCTGCCGGCGTACATGGGCCGGTTGTCGCTGGGCCGGTTCAGGTCGACCACGAACCGGCTGTGTCGCGACACCAGCATCGACGCCCCCAGGTCGGCGGCAAAGCCGTACAGCCGATCGAGGAACCAGTCGGTGTCTTCGACCGCCAGGGCACGGTCGACCAAGCGGCCGCGCAGCGTCTCGGGGATCAGCGTGCCCACGTGCGGCAGGCTGATCAGCAAGGGCCGATGGCCTCGAATCAGCGTGTAGATGTCATCGTTCATCGGACGGTCTCGACACCGCCCGCGAAGACGCGGCGGCAGGGGTTGTGGCCGAAGCGGTAGGCCATCTCGCGCGGGTGTTCGGCATCCCAGACGACGAAGTCGGCGCGTGCGCCGCTGCGCAGCACGCCGCGGTCGGCCAGGCCCAGCGCGCGCGCGCCGTTCACGGTGACGCCGCGCCAGGCTTCTTCGGGCGTCAGGCGAAACAGCGTGCATGCCATGTTGAGCATCAGCAGCAGCGAAAGCGTGGGTGACGACCCCGGGTTGTGGTCGGTCGCGATCGCGATCGGCACGCCGCCCTCGCGCAGCGCCTGCACCGGGGGCAGCCGCGTTTCGCGCAAAAAGTAATACGCGCCGGGCAGCAGCACGGCCACGCTGCCGGCCTGGCGCATGGCGGCGATGCCGTCGGCCGACAGGTGTTCGAGGTGGTCGCACGACAGCGCACCATAACGTGCTGCCAGTGCGGCACCGCCCTGGTCGCTGAGCTGCTCGGCGTGCAGCTTGACAGGCAGCCCCAGATGGTGCGCCGCGCGGAAGACTCGCTCGGTCTGCGCCGGGCTGAATGCGATGTGGTCACAGAAGACATCGACCGCGTCGACCAGGCCGGCGCCGACCTGGCCGGGCAGCCATTCGATCAGCGTGTCGACGTAATCGTCGGCACGGCCTTCGAACTCGGGCGGCACGGCATGGGCGGCCAGCGAGGTGGTGCGTACGTTCAGCGGCAGTTCGGCGCCCAGGCGGCGTGCCACCGCCAGGCAGCGCGCCTCGTGCGCTTCGGACAGGCCGTAGCCGGACTTGATCTCGATCGTGGTCACGCCCTCGGCCATCAGGCAGCGCGCGCGTGCCGCGGCGCTGGCGAACAGCGCTTGATCGCTGGCATGGCGCGTCGCGGCCAGCGTGCTGCGAATGCCGCCGCCGGCCAGGGCGATCTGTTCGTAGCTGGCGCCGCGCAAACGCAGTTCGAACTCGGCGGCGCGGTCACCGCCGTAGACCAGGTGGGTGTGGCAGTCGACCAGACCCGGCGTGACCAGGGCACCCTGCAGGGATTGCTCGGCATCGACCTGCAAGCCCGGGTCGAGCTGCATTTCAGGGCCCACCCAGGCCAGGTGCTGGCCATCGACCAGCAGCGCGCCGTCGTCAATCCAGCCCCAGGGCAGGGTGTCGTCCATGGTGGCCAGACGGGCATGGCGGTACAGGGTACGCATCAGGCCTCCAGCCACATCCACAGTGCGGGGCCACCGTCGTGCAGCCGCCAGGCGCTGCCATCGGCATCGTCGGACCAGGCCAGCGTGCCGGCGGCCAGAACCTGGCTGCGGTCGCCGACGTCGAGCCGCGCCGGCGCGACGGCGAACAGCGCGCGCCAGCGTGTGGGGCCATCGATGTCGCTGCCCGGCGTGGCCCGGTGCATCACCGCGTGGCCGGCGTCGCGGTGCACCATCAGGTTCAGGTCGTCGGTCGGGCCGTCGAGCAGGTGGCACATCGGTGCGGCTTCGCCGTCGAAGCTCAGCGGGCTGTCGGCAGCGGTCACGGCACGCGCGCCACCGGGCAGGTCGAGCCGCACGCCCTGGCCGTGCAGCACGGCAAAGCAGCGCTGCACGCCGGGAAAGGGCGAAAACGGCCCGCTGCGGGCGATGCGCGCCACGCTGACGCGCAGCTGCCAGCCGTCGGGCTGGGGCCAGGTCAGCAGCTCACGCGTCAGGCCGCCGCCGTTGCGCCAGGGTTGCGCCGGGCAGTGTTGCAGGTCGACGACATGCACGGTCATGGCTGGAACTCACCTTGCAGCAGATAGCGCTTGCCCGGATGCACCAGGCGCGCGATGGTGATGGTGGCGTCGCGCGAGAAGGTGCGCCGCGTGACCACCAGACAGGGTTCGTCGGCTGCGATGCGCAGGTGCAGCGCTTCTTGTCCGGTGGGCAGGGCCGATTCGATCGAATACTGCGCGCGCCACAGAGCCGTGGTCTCGAACAGCACCTGGGTGGGTGTGGTCTGCGTGAAGTCGGCCTGCAGGAAGTTCGGGCTGCATGCCGGATTGACGTAGCGGTCTTCGAACTGCAGCGGCACGCCGTTCTCGAAATGCACGATGGCGGTGTGGAAGATGCGCGCCCCGCGGGCCAGGCCCAGTGCGTCGGCCTCAGTCTGGCTGGCCGGCTTGCTGCGTTGCCAGATCACGTTGGCGTGATGGCGATGGCCGCGCGACTCGATCTCTTCGTGCAGGTCGCGCAGCGTCAGCGTGGCGCTGACGCGGTGCAGCCTGGCGGCAAAGGTGCCCGAGCCCTTGCTACGCTCGATCAGGCCGTCTGCCTGCAGCTCTTTCAGCGCGCGGATCACCGTCATGCGGCTCAGGCCGAACTGCGCCACCAGCTCGGCCTCGGACGGCATGCGCTCACCCGGCGCCCAGGTGCCGGCGGCCAGGCCGTCCTTCAGATGCTGCTTGACGCGGGTGTAACGCGCCGGTTCTTCGACGCTGGGGGAAACCATGCGGCAGATCCTACTTGCATCAACTTGTCTAGACAAGTAGGATTCGCAGCCATCGAAGCCAGCCTTGCAGCCCGGGAGCAGCCCATGACCGACCTGTCCACCCTTCATTCCGTGGCGCAGCCGCACCCGGTGCGATCGCCGCGCGGGACCCAGATCAGCTGCGCCAACTGGCTGATCGAGGCGGCCTACCGCATGATCCAGAACAACCTCGACCCCGAGGTGGCCGAGAACCCCGACGCGCTGGTGGTCTATGGCGGCATCGGGAAGGCCGCGCGCAATTGGGACTGCTTCGAGGCGATCCTGCTGGCGCTGAAGAAGCTGAAGGAAGACGAGACGCTGCTGGTGCAGAGCGGCAAGCCGGTCGGCGTGTTCCGCACCCACACCGACGCGCCGCGCGTGCTGATCGCCAATTCCAACCTGGTGCCCAAGTGGGCCACCTGGGAGCACTTCGACGAGCTCGACCGCAAGGGCTTGATGATGTATGGGCAGATGACCGCCGGCAGCTGGATCTACATCGGCAGCCAGGGCATCATTCAGGGCACCTACGAGACCTTTGTCGAAGCCGGCGTGCAGCACTACGGCGGCGACCTGTCCGGCCGCTGGATCCTGACGGCGGGGCTGGGTGGCATGGGGGGTGCGCAGCCGCTGGCCGCCACCTTTGCCGGTGCCTGCAGCCTGAACATCGAGTGCCAGCAAAGCCGCATCGACTTCCGGCTGCGCAGCCGCTACCTGGACGAGCAGGCGGCCGACCTCGACGACGCGCTGGCGCGCATCAAGCGCTACACCACCGAGAAGAAGGCGATCTCGATCGGCCTGCTGGGCAACGCCGCCGAGATCCTGCCCGAACTGGTCAGGCGCGGTGTCAAGCCCGACCTGGTGACCGATCAGACCAGCGCACACGACCTCGTCAACGGCTATCTGCCGCCCGGCTGGAGCGTCGAGCGCTGGCGCATGGCGCAGGCCGATTCGTCCTTGCATGCCGGGCTGCGCGAAGCCGCGGCGCAGGGCTGTGCGCAGCATGTGCAGGCCATGCTGGCCTTCAAGGCCATGGGCATTCCCACCGTCGACTACGGCAACAACATCCGACAGGTGGCCTTCGACGCCGGGGTGAAGAACGCCTTCGATTTTCCCGGTTTCGTGCCGGCCTATGTGCGGCCCTTGTTCTGCCGCGGTCGTGGTCCCTTCCGCTGGGTGGCGTTGAGCGGTGACCCCGAGGACATTCGCAAGACCGACGCCAAGATGAAGGAACTCTTTCCGCACGACCAGCACCTGCACCGCTGGCTCGACATGGCCGGCGAGCGCATCGCCTTCCAGGGCCTGCCGGCGCGCATCTGCTGGATCGGGCTGGGCGAACGTCACCGCGCGGGCCTGGCCTTCAATGAGATGGTGAAAAGCGGCGAGCTGAAGGCGCCCATCGTGATCGGCCGCGACCACCTCGACAGCGGGTCGGTGGCCAGCCCGAACCGCGAGACCGAAAGCATGAAGGACGGCAGCGACGCGGTCAGCGACTGGCCGCTGCTGAATGCGTTGCTCAACACCGCCGGCGGTGCCACCTGGGTCAGCCTGCACCACGGCGGCGGCGTCGGCATGGGCTACAGCCAGCACAGCGGCGTGGTCATCGTCTGCGACGGTACGGATGAGGCCGCCAGACGCATCGAACGTGTTTTGTGGAACGACCCGGCCAGCGGCGTGATGCGGCACGCGGATGCGGGTTACGACAGCGCCGTGGCCTGCGCGCACGAGCAGGGCCTGAACCTGCCGATGGTGGCACGCTGATGCTGCTGCGCCCGGGAAGGCTCAGCCTGGATGAGTTGCAGGCCATCCACGCCAGTGGCCACACGCTGATGCCTGCCCCCAGGGCCGGGCTCGCCCGGCCCGCCCCCCAAGGGAGTTCGAACGAAGTGGCGCAGCCACTTTCGCTCGAGATCGACCCGCAGGCGCTGCCGGCGATCCGGGCCAGCGCCGCGGTGGTGCGGCGCGCGGCAGAGGGCAGTGAACCGGTCTACGGCGTCAACACCGGTTTCGGCAAGCTGGCCAGCACCCGCATCAGTGCCGACGACCTGGCCACGCTGCAGTGGAACCTGATTCGCAGCCACAGCGTGGGCGTGGGTGAACCGCTGGCACCGGCCGTCGTGCGGCTGATGCTGGCCCTGAAGGCGGCCAGCCTGGCGCGCGGGCATTCCGGCGTGCGGCCGGTGGTCATCGACACCCTGCTGGCGGTGCACAACGCCGGCCTGTTGCCTTGCGTGCCCAGCCAGGGTTCGGTGGGCGCGTCGGGTGACCTGGCGCCGCTGGCGCACATGACGCTGGCGCTGATGGGTGAGGGCGAGTTCTTCGACGGCAACCAGCGAACCCCGGCCGCCGAGGCGTTGCGCGCCAAGGGCATTGCGCCGCTGGCGCTGCAGGCCAAGGAAGGTTTGGCGCTGATCAACGGCACGCAGACCAGCACCGCGCTGGCGCTGCACGCGCTGTTCAGCTTCGAGCCGGTGCTCGAGTCGGCACTGGTGGTCGGCGCGCTGACGGTCGATGCGGCGCGCGGCAGCGACGGCCCGTTCGACCCGCGCATCCACGCGCTGCGCGGCCAGCCCGGGCAGATCGACGTCGCCGTGTACTACCGCGAACTGCTCAAGGGCAGCGCCATCCGCCACAGCCACCTGGAAGGCGACGACCGCGTGCAAGACCCCTATTGCTTGCGCTGCCAGCCGCAGGTGGTGGGCGCCTGCCTCGACCAGCTGCGCCATGCGGCGTTGGTGCTGCTGCGCGAAGCCAATGCCGTCACCGACAACCCGCTCGTCTTTGCTGACGACGGCACGATGATCAGTGGCGGCAACTTCCACGCCGAACCGGTGGCGCTGGCCTGCGACGCGATGGCGAACGCCATCGCCGAGGTGGGTGCGATCGCCGAGCGCCGCATCGCGATGCTCATCGATTCCAACGTGTCACGCCTGCCGCCGTTCCTGACGCCGAATGCCGGCTTGAACAGCGGCTTCATGATCCTGCACGTCACTGCCGCCTCACTGGCCAGCGAGAACAAGACTTACGCCCACCCGGCCAGCGTCGACAGCCTGCCCACCAGCGCCAACCAGGAAGATCACGTCAGCATGGCCACCTTTGCCGCGCGCCGGCTGCAGCCGATGATCACCAATGTGACACGCATCCTGGCCATCGAATGGCTGGCCGCGGCGCAAGGCATCGAGTTCCTGCGCCCGCTGCAGAGTTCGCCGGCGCTGGAATCGGCGCATGCGATGTTGCGTGCCTTCAGCCCGGCGATGATGACCGACCGCAGCCTGGCCAGCGACATCGAAGCGGCGGCTTCGCAGATCGGAGGCGGTCAGCTCGGCGCCATCTTCCGTGGCCGGCCCGACATGCCGACGCTCTGGGTGCCCGCCTGATCGCGTTGCGTTCCGCCCTTCGGTGCGGCCGGCGGGCCCGCCGGCCCGGCATACTTCGCGCCTGATCCGATTTCCCCACCCACCACCGCTCAACAAAGGACGAGTTCCATGAAAACACGCGTAGCCGCGCTGGCCCTGACGGCCGCCATGAGCCTGGCGCAGGCCCAGGACACCAAGGTCGTGATCGGCATCTCGGGCTGGACCGGCTTTGCCCCGCTGACGCTGGCCAAGGAGGCCGGCCTGTTCAAGAAGCACGGCCTGGACGTCAGCATCAAGAAGATTCCGCAGAAAGACCGCCACCTGGCCATCGCGTCGGGCGACATCCAGTGTGCGGCCACCACGGTGGAGACCTGGGTGGTGTGGAACGCCAACGGCGTGGCCACGACCCAGATCTTTCAACTCGACAAGAGCTACGGCGCCGACGGCATGGTGGTCAAACCGAACATCAGCAAGATTTCCGACCTGAAGGGCAAGACCGTGGCTGCCAGTGCGCCCGGCACCTCACCCTATTTCGCGCTGGCCTGGATGCTGAAGAAGAACGGCCTGTCGGTGAAGGACGTGAAGGTGGTCAATCTCGAGCCGCAGGCGGCCGCCAACGCGATGATCTCGGGCACCACCGGCGTCGACGCCGCGATGACCTACGAGCCCTACCTGGGCGCCGTTCGCGCCAAGCCCGAGGCTGGCAAGATCATCGCCACCACGCTGGACTACCCGATGGTGATGGACACCGTGGGCTGCACACCCAAGTTCCTGGCCGACAACCCCAAGGCCGCCAAGGGCCTGGCCGACGGCTATTTCGACGCCGTGGCGATGATCAAGGCCGACCCCAAGAAAAGCTTCGAGATCATGGGCGCCGACGTCAAGCAGACCGCTGAGCAGTTCGAGAAGAGCCAGGCCTACCTGCGCTGGCAGGACCGCGCCGCCAACCAGAAGTACTTCAGCGGCGAGCACGCCGCGTTCAGCAAGGAAGCCGCCGATCTGCTGCTGGAAGCCGGCATCATCAAGGCCATCCCCGACCTGACCAAGCTGGCCGATACACGATTCATCAAGTGAAGCCGCTGACCCCGGTGGCACCGGGCACGCGCGTCGTGCTCGGTATCAGCTTCTTCGTGCTGTTCGTCGCCGTGTGGGCGGCCTTCACCTTCAGCGGCTTCGTCAGCAAGACCTTTCTGGCCGACCCGGTGACCATGGTCCGCAGCGGCTACACGCTGCTGACCGAGATGGGCTTCGGGTACGACATCGGCATGACCGTGTGGCGCGTGCTCGGCGGCTTCGTGATCGCGGCCGCGCTGGCGCTGCCGCTGGGTGTGGCGATGGGCGCCTACAAGCCGATCGAGGCCTTCTTCGAGCCCTTCGTCAGCTTCGCGCGCTACCTGCCGGCCAGTGCCTTCATTCCGCTGCTGATCCTGTGGGCCGGTATCGGCGAGGCGCAGAAGCTGGCGGTGATCTTCATCGGCAGCTTCTTCCAGCTGGTGCTGATGATCGCGGTCACCGTGGGCAACACCCGACGTGACCTGGTCGAGGCCGCGTACACGCTGGGCAGCAGCGACGCCAGCCTGGTGCGCCGCGTGTTGATCCCCGGCGCCGCGCCAGAGATCGCCGAGACGCTGCGCATGGTGCTGGGCTGGGCCTGGACCTACGTCATCGTGGCCGAGTTGATCGGCGCCAGCAGCGGCATCGGCCACATGATCACCGACAGCCAGGCGCTGTTGGCCACCGACCAGATCATCTTCGGCATCATCGTGATCGGCCTCATCGGGCTGGCCAGCGACCTGCTGTTCAAGTGGGGCAACCGGCAGCTGTTTCCGTGGGCGCAGCTCGGTCGCTGATCGTCGCCATCGCGGCGGTGGCACTGCTGGCCAGCTGTGCCAGCCCGGCGCAGCACGCGGCGCCGACGACAAACGACGAAGCGGCACTGTCGCGGGCTGTCGATGCCCTGGTCGAGCCGCTGGTGGCGGCAAGTCAGTTCAGCGGTGCCGTGGCGCTGATGCGCGACGGCCGGCTGGTGCATGCACGCGGGTGGGGCCTGGCCAACCACGCTTCGGGCGTCGCATTCACGCCCGACACGCCCAGCGATGGCGGCTCGCTGGCCAAGACCTTCACCGCCGCCGGCCTGTGGCGGCTGGTGCATGAAGGGCGGCTGGCCATGGACCAGCCGGTGCGCACGATCGTTCCCGAGTACCCGCATGGCGGTGTCAGCGTCGGCCAGCTGCTGACGCACAGCAATGGCCTGGTGCTCGACTACGACGCGTTCGACGCGCATTTCCGGCCCGGTGAGGCGCGCCACACGGCCGCACTGCTCACGATCGCCGGACGCATGGCACCCGCGCCGAGCTTTCCCCCAGGTTCGCGCTTCGAATACGCCAACCTGGCCTACGACGCGGCCGGTCTGGTGATCGAGCGCATCAGCGGGCAGCGCTACGAGGCTTTCGTGCGCGAACGTTTCTTCAGGCCGCACGGTCTGGTGCACAGTTTCGCGCGGCCGGCGCACTTTGCCGACTGGCCCGTGCCGCGCGCCCGTGGCTACCGCTTCCGCGAAGGCCGCTGGCAGGACCACGACGCCTACGACGACGAGGCCTTTCTCGGCGGGTCCAACTTGATCTTCTCGGCGACCGATCTGGCACGTTGGGGTCAGGCCTGGGCGCTGGCGCGCGTGCTGCCGGAAGCGGCTGAGCGCGCCGGGCGCCAGGCCCCGTTGATCGCTGGCCGGCCCTCGGCGATCAACGGCCTGAGCTGGTACTGCGATGGCGCCGGGCGGCGCTGCCACTACAGCGGCAGCCTGAACGGCTTTCACGCGCTGGTCTACTGGGACCGCGACCGCCGCGAGTCGGTGGCCTTCACCTCCAACAGCGCGATCCCGGCGTGGCCGCTGATTGCGCTGCAGCGCGCGCTGGTGGACCTGATGGCCGGCCGACCTGCGACCGCGCCCGACCCGCTGACCGCCGAGTTGAAGACCGTCGAACGATCGGCGCGGGGCGCCGTGGCGGGCCGCTACCGGCTGCCGGGCATGGGGACTGCGACACTGGCCGTGGCCGGCGAGCGGCTGCAACTGCAGATTGACGACGGTCTGGTCTACGACGCCCACCCGGTCTCGAAACAGGTTTTCTATGTGCCCGGCACCGACTGGTGGCTGGCTTTCAGCGACACCACCAAAAGCATGGTGTCTGGCGTGCAGCGGGTTTCCTCGCCGAACCTGCACCTGCGCGGCATGTACCACGACGCACAGGCACCACGCCTGCTGCCTTGACTGCGAGAACCCCGCATGAGCTTCGATCGATGACACCGATACTTTCGGTCCGTGGCGTTGAGCGCCGGTTCGCCACGTCCACCGGCTCGATGCTGGCGCTGCAGGCCACCGACCTCGACGTCGCCGAAAACGACTTCATCACCATCCTGGGCCCCAGCGGCTGCGGCAAGAGCACGCTGCTGCGCATCGTCGCCGGGCTGGACACGCAGACCGCGGGCCAGGTGCTGCTCGAGGGCAAGCCGGTACGCGGCCCCGGCGCCGACCGCGGCATGGTCTTCCAGAGCTACACGCTGTTCCCTTGGTTGAGCGTGATCGACAACGTCTGCTTCGGTCTGCGCGAACGTGGCTGGCCGCGCACTCGGCAGCTCGAGGTGGCGCAGGACTTCATCGTCAAGGTCGGGCTCAAGGGCTTCGAGTCGCACTACCCCAAGCAGCTGTCGGGCGGCATGCAGCAGCGCACCGCGCTGGCGCGCGCCCTGGCCAACGACCCGCGCATGCTGCTGATGGACGAGCCCTTCGGCGCGCTGGACCACCAGACGCGCGAGCTGATGCAGGAGCTGCTGCTGGGCATCTGGGAAGGGCAGCGCAAGACCGTGCTGTTCGTCACCCACGATATCGACGAGGCCGTGTTCATGGGCAGCCGCGTGATGGTGATGAGCGCGCGCCCCGGCCGCATCAAGCTCGACCAAGTAGTGCCGCTGGCGCACCCGCGGCACTACTCGGTCAAGACCACACCGGCGTTCACCGTGCTGAAGGCCGAACTGACCGAGGCGGTGCGGTCCGAGGTTCTGCGATCGGACGCAAGAGCCTGACGGCTCAGGCACTTGCGCCTACGAGGGCCGGAGCGCATCTCGCGCGCAACGGCTGACGGCTCAGGCCCAGGGCGCTTGAGTGCGCAGGCGAAGCTCTAGCTGAGCGCCCGCCCGATCTCGGCAAAGCTGCTGGCGATCTCGCTCAGCACGATGGGTTGGCCGAGCTGACGTTCGATCTGCGCGCGCGAGATGACGCCGCGCACGCAGGACGGGGCGCTGGGGCCGGCGCGCTGCAGCACCAGCAGGTGATTGCGCCCGAAGCGCTTGAGCGTGGCGATCAAGTTGGCCACGCTGGCATTGCGCAGGCTGTCGAAGTCGACCGCGTCCAGCACCGCCACTTCGGTCATCACGTCGGCCACGCACAGCGCGTCCCAGCGCACCCGACGCTCGTTGACCACGCTCATCTGGCGCGCGCCATGCAGGTCGGTGTGCGTGATCAGGCCTTCGAAGGCGGGCAGGTCACTGACGACGAAGAGCATGCGCACGCCCTGCAGGATCATGGTCTGCTCGGCCTGTGGCAGCGATGTGCCCGGCGCCACCGTGGCCGCCTTCACCTGCGCCAGATCGGTGATCACCTCGATCGCCGGCGACTGCAGGCTGACCGGTCGCGTCGACGGCAGCTGGGCCTGCGCCAGGGCCGTGCCCGGGTCGATGCGAAAGGTGGGCAGGGCAGTTTGCGGGCTCATGGACAGGTGCCTCCGCGCCGCAGTGAAGGGTGCGGCAAGCGTGTGCACCTTACGCCTGTTGTCCGGCCCGCCGCAAGCCTCGTGCATGCGGCCGGTGGGGGCGTCGTTCATCTGGCGCAGGGACCGGCCGGGTCATGACGTGACCCCCAGGCGGGGCTGCGGCATGATGCTGCTGCACGGCGCCACCGAGGCAAGGAGACTGACCATGATCCCCCAGCAAGCAAGGCTGCATCTGCACGTGCCCGAGCCCAGCGGTCGACCCGGGCACGAGACCGACTTTGCGTATCTTCACGTGGCGGCGGCCGGTGCCGTGCGGCGCCCACCGGTGGACGTGGCCGCGGCCGACACCGCCGACCTGGCGGCCACGCTGGTGCGCGTGCTTGACGACGAGGGCCAGGCCGTCGGGCCCTGGGCACCGCCGGTCGACATCCCGTTGCTGCAGCGCGGCCTGCGCGCCATGCTGCGCACCCGTGCCTTCGACGCGCGCATGCAGATCGTGCAGCGGCAGAAGAAGATCTCGTTCTACATGCAATGCCTGGGCGAAGAAGCCATCGCCTGCGCGCATGCGTTGGCCATCGCACCGGGCGACATGTGCTTTCCCACCTACCGCCAGCAGGGCCTGCTGCTGACGCGCGACGACATCGACCTGGTCGAACTGTGCTGCCAGCTGATGAGCAACTCGCGCGACCCCATGCGCGGCCGCCAGCTGCCGGTGATGTACTCGTACAAGCGCGCCGGCTTCTTCTCGATCAGCGGCAATCTGGCCACGCAGTTCATCCAGGCCGTGGGCTGGGCCATGGCCTCGGCGATCAAGGGCGACACGCGCATCGCATCGGCCTGGATCGGCGACGGCTCTACCGCCGAAGCCGACTTTCACACCGCGCTGACTTTCGCCCATGTCTATCGCGCGCCGGTGATCCTGAACGTGGTCAACAACCAGTGGGCGATTTCGACCTTTCAGGCCATCGCCGGCGGCGAGTCGACCACCTTTGCCGGCCGCGGCGTGGGCAGCGGCATCGCGTCGCTGCGTGTCGACGGCAACGACTTTCTGGCCGTGCTGGCGGCATCGCGCTGGGCCGCCGAACGTGCGCGCCGCAACCTGGGGCCGACCTTGATCGAGTGGCTGACCTATCGCGCCGGGGCGCATTCCACCGCCGACGATCCGTCGCGCTACCGGCCGGTCGACGACTGGCAGCGCTTTCCCCTGGGTGACCCGGTCGAACGCCTGAAGCGCCATCTGATCGGCCTGGGCGCGTGGTCTGACGCCGAACATGAAAAGGCGCGTCAGGCTTTCGACGCCGAGGTGGCTGCGGCACTGAAACAGGCGCAGACCTACGGCGGGGCGCTGGTCGACAACCACGTGCCGCCGATCGAGTCGATGTTCGAGGACGTCTACAAGGACATGCCGGCGCACCTGCACGAGCAGTTGCGCCAGGCCAGCGTCGAATGGCATCGGCATCAGGCCAATCCCGCCAACACGGCCAACGCCACGCCGCGGCAGGAGGTCTGAGCCATGACGCGAATGACCATGGTGCAGGCACTGCGTTCGGCGATGGACGTGATGCTCGAGCGCGACCCCGACGTGGTGGTCTACGGGCAGGACGTGGGCTACTTCGGCGGCGTGTTTCGTTGCACCGACGGCCTGCAGGCCAAGTACGGGCGCACGCGCGTGTTCGACGCGCCGATCTCCGAAGGCGGCATCGTCGGCTCGGCGATCGGCATGGCCGCCTACGGGCTGCGTCCGGTGGTCGAAGTGCAGTTTGCCGACTACTTCTACCCGGCGTCTGACCAGATCGTGTCCGAGGCGGCGCGGCTGCGCTACCGCTCGGCCGGCGACTTCAGCGCGCCGCTGACCATCCGCATGCCCTGCGGCGGCGGCATTTACGGCGGGCAGACGCACAGCCAGAGCCCCGAAGCGCTGTTCACCCATGTCTGCGGCCCGCGCACCGTGATGCCCAGCAATCCGTATGACGCCAAGGGGCTGCTGATCGCGGCCATCGAGTGCGACGACCCGGTGATCTTTCTCGAACCCAAGCGTTTGTACAACGGCCCTTTCGACGGTCACCACGACCGGCCGGTGGTGCCCTGGGCGCAGCATGCGATGGGCGAGGTGCCCGAGGGCCATTACACGGTGGCGCTGGACAGTGCCACGATCAGCCGGCCGGGCCAGGCCGTCACGGTGCTGAGCTACGGCACCATGGTGCATGTGTGCGAGGCAGCCGCGCAGGAAAGCGGCATCGACGCCGAGATCATCGACCTGCGTTGCCTGTGGCCGCTGGACCTGCCGACCATCGTGTCGTCGGTGCACAAGACCGGCCGCTGCGTGATCGTGCACGAAGCCACGCGCACCAGCGGCTTCGGCGCCGAACTGTCGGCGCTGGTGCAGGAGCATTGTTTTTATCACCTGCTGGCGCCGATCGAACGCGTGACAGGCTGGGACACGCCGTATCCGCATGCGCTGGAGTGGGCCTATTTCCCGGGGCCCGACCGTGTGGCCGCTGCCTTGCGTCGAGCTGTGGAGGAATGACATGAGCACACACACGATCAAGGTGCCCGATGTCGGCGAAGGCATTGCCGAGGTCGAACTGGTCGTCTGGCACGTCAAGCCCGGCGACGTGGTGGCTGAAGACCAGAGTCTGGCCGACGTGATGACGGACAAGGCCAGCGTCGAGATCCCGTCGCCGGTCGCCGGCCGCGTGCAAAGCCTGGGCGGTGAAGTCGGGCAGATGCTGGCGGTGGGTGGCGTATTGATCATGATCGAGACCGATGCTGATGCGGTGTCGACTGCGGCTGCGCCTCCCGCTGCCGCAGCGCCAGCAGCAGCGCCGATCGTCACCCCTGCGACTGCGGCGCCCCACGCGCGCGTCGCGCCAGTCGCGTCCACTTTGCCGGCACCTGCAGCGGCGGCAGTTGATCGCCCCATCGCGTCACCGGCGGTGCGCCGCCGCGCGTGGGAGCTGGGTGTCGACCTGAACGACGTCAAGGCGAGCGGCACGGCGGGCCGTATCCGGCTGGCCGACCTGGACGCCGCGCCGCGCTCGGCGGTGCCTGCCGCAGCGTTCGATGAACGCCCGCAACTCGAAGCGCCGACCGACTCGGTGGAGACGATCCGCGTGCTGGGCCTGCGCCGTCGCATCGCGATGCAGATGCAGGAGTCCAAGCGCCGCATCCCGCACTTCAGCTACGTTGAAGAGCTCGACGTGACCGAGGCCGAGGCGCTGCGTGCGGCGCTGAACGCACGCTGGGCCAAGACGCGCGGGCACCTCACGCTGCTGCCGCTGCTGATGCGCGCGATGGTGCTGGCGGTGCGCGACTTTCCGCAGATCAACGCGCGCTTCGACGACGACACCGGCGTCATCACCCGTCACCAGGCGGTGCACCTGGGCGTGGCCACGCAGACCGAGAATGGCCTGATGGTGCCGGTGGTGATGCAGGCGCAGACGCTGGACCTGTGGGGCCTGGCCGCCGCGGTCGCGCGGCTGGCCGACGCCGCGCGCGCCGGTCGTGCGACACGTGCCGAGCTGAGCGGATCGACGCTGACCATCAGCAGCCTGGGCGCGCTGGGCGGCATCGTGTCGACACCGGTCATCAACCGGCCCGAGGTGGCGATCGTCGCCGTCAACCGCATCGTCGAGAAGCCGGTCGTGCGCGGCGGCCACATCGTGGTGCGCCAGACCATGAACCTGTCGTCGTCGTTCGACCACCGCGTGGTCGATGGCGCCGATGCGGCGCGTTATGTGCAGGCGCTGCGTGCGCTGATGGAGACGCCGGCGCTGCTGTTCGTGGGTTGAGGGCTGCGGCCGTCCATGAGCTCAACGCCAGGCGGTGCCCCGGTTCGGCCGGGTCGGCTCAGCCTTGCAAGCTCAGGCGTTCGACCGCGCCGTCCCTTATGCTGCCCGGTGGTGACGCGTCGCTGCGCAAGCCACCCCATCCCAAACCTTCGGAGTCATCGCTGATGCAACGTCGCCTTCTGCTCGCTGCCGCCCTTGCCATGAGCACCTCATGGGCCCAGGCCCAGACCTACCCGAACAAGCCGATCCGGCTGATCGTCACCTTCCCCAGCGGTGGTGCGCCCGACATCCTGGCGCGCTTGTTCGCCGACAAGGCCAACCTGGGCCAGCCGGTGGTGGTCGACAACAAGCCCGGCGCCGGCGGCAACATCGGTGCCGACAACGTGGCCAAGTCGCCGCCCGACGGCCATACGCTGGTGATGGGTACGGTGGGCACGCATTCGATCAACGGCGCGCTGTACAGCAAGATGCCCTACGACATGGTCAAGGACTTCACGCCGATCGCGCATGTCGCGTCGGCCCCCAACCTGCTGGTGGTGACCAACAGCCTGCCGGTGAAGAACGTGGCCGAGCTGATCAGCTACATGAAGGCCAACCCGAACAAGCTGAGCTTCGGCTCGCCGGGGATCGGCACCTCGATTCACGTGTCGGGGGAACTCTTCAAGTCGCTCACCGGCACGACGATGCAGCATGTGCCCTACAAGGGCCGGCAGTTCGCGATCCCCGACCTGGTGGGCGGGCAGATCCAGGTGATGTTCGACAACATGCCATCGGCGCTGCCGATGGCCAAGGACGGCAAGATCCGTGCGCTGGCGGTCACCACCGAGAAGCGTTCGCCGGCCGCGTCCGAACTGCCCACCGTGGCCGAGACCGTGCCTGGCTTCGAGGCCACCACCTGGTTCGCGATGTTCGCGCCAGCCGGCACGCCCAAGGAAATCGTCGCCAGGATCAATGCCGAGATGAAGCGTGTGTATGCGCTGCCCGACGTGCAGGACAAACTGAAGAACCTGGGCCTGGACGCGTGGATCTCGACGCCCGACGAACTGGCAAAGTTGCAGGCGCGCGAGATCATCAAATGGGCCAAGGTGGTCAAGGACTCGGGCGCCAGGGCCGATTGAAGTCCTGCATCGGCTTCCGACCGGCCCTGCCCTTGCTGTCGATCTCGATCGGGCCCGTGGCGCTGCCGGTTGCGCCGCTGCTGCTGCTGGGTGCCACTTTTGCAGCAGCGTTCACGGCGCGGCGTCTGCTGGTGGGGGACGACGCAGCGCGCGTCGAGACCCAGGTCTGGCTGGCGCTGCTGGTGGGCCTGCTGGCCGCGCGTGTGGCGCATGTGGCACTGAACGCCGACGCCTACGGCCCCAGGCCCTGGCTGGTGTTCGACCTGCGCGACGGTGGCTGGAACGGCGGCCTGGGTCTGGCTGCTGCCGGCCTGTGGCTGGCCTGGGTGCTGCAGCGCCACGCGCATTGGCGGCGGGCGCTGCTGGGTGCGGGATTGGCCGCGCTGGCAGTCTGGGCGCTGTTCAGTGTGCTCGTCTTTCGTGGGTTCGATGGTCGCGACTCCGGCCCGCAGGTGCCTGCGGTGGCGCTGTCGGCCTTTCCCGGGGGCCAGGCCAGCACTTTCGAACAGTTGCGCGACGGCCGGCCGATGGTCGTCAACCTGTGGGCCAGCTGGTGCGGTCCCTGCCGCGCCGAGATGCCAATGCTGGCCGACGCGCAACGGCGCGAGCCCGGTGTGCGCTTCCTGTTCGTCAACCAGGGTGAAGCTGCGGCCGCCGTGCAGGCCTACCTGCTGCGCGAGGGGCTGGCGCTGCACGACGTCTGGCTGGACGGCGCATCGGCTCTGGGCCCGGCGGTGGGCTCGCAAGGCCTGCCGACCACGTTGTTCCTCGACGCCGAAGGTCGGCGTGTGGATGCCCATTTCGGCGTGCTCAACCAGGCCGCGCTGACCGTGCAGCTGAAGACGCTGAAGCGCCCTTGAGTCATCGGGCAGGCTGCTTCGCTGCGGCGCCGACCCCGATTGACGCTGTCCAGAGCGCGCGCCGAGAATCGCGGCTCACTTGTCGACCAGGCGGTCAATGAACTACTGCCCTCTGCCATCACCAACCCCGTGCTGCAAAGCCACATCGCCGACCGCTGGTTCGGTCATTCGCCCGCGCAAAGCCTGCGCAGCGCGATCAACGGCCGCGCCGTGGCGTCGACGCATGCCGAGGCGATCGACTTTGCGCACGCGCTGGACCACGCGCGCCGGGTCGGCTTGCCGGCCTTGCTGGCGCTCGATTTCCAGCAGCGTGCGACACGCTTGCGTGCGCTGGCCAAGTTCCTGACCGAACGCAAGGAGCAGCTGTACACGATCTCGGCACACACCGGTGCCACGCGGGCCGACAGCTGGATCGACATCGAAGGCGGCACCGGCACGTTGTTCGCCTATGCCAGCGTGGGCAGCAACGAACTGCCCTCAGGCAACCTGATGCACGAAGGGCCGGTGCTGCCCTTGTCCAAGAAGGGCGGGTTTGCGGCCACCCACATCCTGGTGCCGCGTGGCGGCGTGGTGGTGCACATCAATGCTTTCAACTTCCCGGTCTGGGGCTTGCTGGAAAAGATGGCGCCCAGCTTTTTGGCCGGCATGCCCTGCATCGCCAAGCCGGCCACCGCCACCAGCTACCTGACCGAGGCCCTGGTGCGGCTGATGGTCGAGTCGGGCCTGCTGCCCGAGGGCAGCCTGCAGCTGGTGATCGGCGGCACCGGCGACCTGCTCGACCGCTTGCAGGGCAGCGACATGGTCACCTTCACCGGGTCGGCAGACACCGCGGCGATGCTTCGCGTGCGGCCGAATCTGGTGCGCCAGTCGGTGCCGTTCAACGCCGAGGTCGATTCGCTGAACTGCGCGATGCTGGCGCCCGACATCGGACCCGACGACCCCGAGTTCGACCTCTTCGTCAACGAGGTGGCGCGAGAGATGACGGTCAAGGCCGGGCAGAAGTGCACCGCGATCCGCCGCGCCATCGTGCCGCGGCGACACCTGGACGCTGTGGCCACTCGCCTGCGTGAACGGCTGGACCAGGTGGTGCTGGGCGACCCCGCGCTCGAGGCCGTGCGCATGGGCGCGCTGGCGTCGCATGCGCAGGCGGCCGATGTCGCTGAGCGCGTGGCGGCGTTGCGTGCTGTGGCCTCGCTGGTCAACGACCCGGGCCGTATGGCACCGGTGGGCGACGGTGTGGCCGAAGGCGCCTTCTTCGCGCCCATGCTGCTGCTGTGCGACAAGCCTTTCGACACCGACACGGCGCACGAGGTCGAGGCCTTCGGCCCGGTGAGCACGCTGATGCCCTATGACGGTGATATCGACGAAGCGCTGGCGCTGGCCGCGCGCGGGCGCGGCAGCCTGGTCGGCACGCTGGTGACCCGGTCGCCGGCGATTGCCGCGCACGCGATCCCGCAGGCGGCGGCCTGGCATGGCCGGCTGCTGGTGCTGGACCGCGAGGCGGCGGTCGAGTCCACCGGCCATGGCTCGCCGTTGCCGCAGCTCAAGCACGGCGGGCCGGGCCGGGCCGGTGGCGGGGAAGAGCTGGGCGGCCTGCGTGCCGTCACGCATTGCCTGCAGCGCGCGGCGCTGCAGGGCTCGCCGACCATGCTGGCCGCCGTGACACGCGAACATGTTCGAGGTGCGGCGCTGATCGAGACCAAGATTCACCCCTTCCGCCGATACTTCGAGGACCTGCAGATCGGCGAGAGCCTGCTGACGCACCGGCGCACGGTCAGCGAGGCCGACATCGTGGCCTTCGGCGGCATTAGCGGCGACTACTTCTACATGCACTTCGACGACATCGCGGCCAAGGAAAGCCCCTTCGGCAAGCGCATCGCGCACGGCTACTTCGTGCTGTCGGCGGCTGCCGGTCTGTTCGTGTCGCCGGCGCCCGGCCCGGTGCTGGCCAACTACGGGCTGGACACGCTGCGCTTCGTGAAGCCGGTGGGCATTGGCGACACCATCCGCGCGCGCCTGACCTGCAAGCGCAAGACCGACCGCCAGCGCAAGGGGCCGGACGGCGTGGGCCAGGGCGTGGTGGCCTGGGACGTGGAAGTCAGCAACCAGCTGGGCGAACTGGTGGCCAGTTACGACATCCTGACGCTGGTGGCCAAGCGCAGCTAGTGTCCTGCGCGTCCGTGCTTCAGCGGCCAAGCAGCCGCGACATCTTGTCCAGGAAGTCGGGCACGTTGACCGGCTTGGTCCAGTAGTCGATCGCGCCGGCCGCGCGTGCGGCCTCGACATCAGATGGCATGGCATTGGCCGATAGCGCAACACAGCGCAAATGGGCGGTGCAGTCATCGGCGCGCAGTTCGTGCAGCACGGCCACGCCGTCGATGTCGGGCAGCTGCATGTCCAGCAGCACCAGGTCGGGCTGCCACTGGCGCGCGCGCTGCAGGCCGCTGCGGCCGTCGACCGCCACCTCCAGGTTCAGCCCTTCCAGCTTGCTCAGCACCTCGCTGATCAACATGGCGTTGACCGGGTTGTCCTCGATGTACAGCACACGCGCGGTTGCGCGAGCAGCATCGTCGGGCTGCGCGCTGTGTGCGGGGGTCGGCGACGACGCTGGCTGCGCCCCGGCCAACCCTGCTGTCGGTTCCGGTGCGGCTGCCGCAGAGGAGGGCAGCAGCACGGAGAAGGTCGACCCCAGGCCGACACTGCTGCGCACTTCGATGCGACCGCCCATCTGCTCGACCAGCGCCTTGGCGATCGACAGCCCGATGCCGGTGCCCTCGACGCCCCGCGCGTCGGTGCCCAGGCGATGGAAGGGTTCGAAGGCCGCTGCGATCGACGCTTCGTCGATGCCCGGCCCGGTGTCGGCCACGTGCAGCGCCGCCCAGCCCGGGCTGACCTGGGTCGACAGTCGCACCTCACCCCCCTGGCGGTTGTACTTGACGGCGTTGGACAGCAGGTTCAGCAGCACCTGGCGCAGCCGCACCGGGTCGGCCTGCACCACGGCGGCAACGGGCTGCTCGACCACGATGTGCACCTGGCGCGCCAGCGCCTGGCGGTCCAGCAGTGGCAACGTGCCGTCGATCAACGTCGCCAGCGACACCGGCTGCAGTGTCATGCGCATCTCGCCGGCGTCCACGCGCGACAGATCGAGCACGTCGTCGATCAGCGCCAACAGGTGGCGGCCGGCATCGTCGATCAGGCCCAGCCAGTGGCGCCGGCGCGCCTCGTCGGTGTCGGCCTGGCCGGCGCGCAGCAGTTGCGTGAAGCCCAGCACGGCGTTCAAGGGTGTGCGCAGCTCGTGGCTCATGCGCGACATGAAGCGTGACTTGGCCAGGCTGGCGGCGACCGCCAGTTCGCGCTCGCGCATCGCCTGCTCGGCCAGCACCGTTTCGGTGACGTCCCAGTTCAGCCCGATGCGTCGCGCCGAGCGTTCGGAGTCAGCGGGCACCGGTACCGAACGCGACGCCAGCCAGCGCACGCTGCCATCGGGCCAGATCACGCGAAAGGTACGCCTCCAGCCTTCGCCGGTGCTGAGTTGCCGGTCCTGGTCGGCCATCACCCAGCTGCGGTCGTCGGGATGCACGTACATCGCCATCTGCTCGCGCGTGACCGCCTGCGCGGCCGCCTCGATGCCGCGCAGCCTGAACATGCCTTCATCCCACAGGCTGAGCTTGCGTTCGACGTCGACGTCCCAGCTGCCCAGACCGACGGCCGACGCGGTCAGGGACACCCGCTCGGCCGCGTCGCGCAAGCGTTGCAGGGTTTCGTGCTGCTGCGTGACGTCGAGCAGCACGCCTTCGGTGTTGCGCTGGTCTGCGCTGGCGGTGGATGCGACGTTGCCGCGCACGATCACCCAGCGCAAGGCCTGGTCGTTCTGGCGCACGATGCGGAACTCGATCTCGATCGGGCCCTGTCCTTCACGCAGCCAGGTCGTCGCCTCGAGGGCAATGCGGTCGCGGTCGTCCGCGTGCACGCAGCGGCGAAGCCAGTCGCCCAGGCTCGGTGGCGGCTGCGCTGCGTCCAGGCCCAGCAGCTCGAACATGTTGCGGTTCCACTGCGGCAGGCTGCCGTCGGTGCGCGTCGACCACAGGCCGATGCGTGCGGCTTCGGCGGCAGTTTCCAGCCGCCGCGCCAGCTCGTAGACCTCGGTGTCGTCGCTGTTGACGCCGACCACGCGCGCCGGCCGGCCATCGGCACCATCGACCACCTTCCAGCGCGCGTGGATGTGGCGCACCACCCCGTCGGGCCGGCGCAGCCTCACGTGGGCGTTATGGGTGCCGGAAACTCCCAGCGTGCCGCGAAAACCGCCGGCCGGGCGATCTTCGGGGAACATCATTCCCGTCGCCAGTTCGTAGGGCGGTGATTGTGCGGACGGGTCGGCCGGCGGCGGCAGGCCGTAGATGCCGTACATGTGCCGGTCCCAGCGGCCCTGCAAGGTGTGCGGATCGCGCTCGAAGATGCCAGTCTGCGTGAAGGTCTGCACCATCTCCAGGCGCTCGCGCAGTTCGGCCACCTGCTGGCGCAGCGCCGCCACGTCGTTCAAGGGGGCGTTGTCAGCCGCGGTCAGGGGTGCGCAGGGGTCGCTTCTGCGCTCAGGTGGGTCGTCAGCATCGTCGGCCATCGCGCCAATGTAGCGCGCCACTGCGGCCGCCCCAAATGAGCCAAATCAGCTGAAGTGCAGGCCCGCGATGCGCAGCCAGGGCAGGGCGCCGCTGCCGGTGTCGATGCGTTCGCGACTGACCGCCACAACCTGGTCGAGCATCTGTGCCACGTTGCCGCTGATCATGGTCTCGGCCAGGGCGGCTCCACGCTGGCCGTCGTCGATGCGAAAGCTGTTCTTGATGACGCCGGAAAAGTCACCGTTGGGCGCCGGGTTGCCCATCGACAGTCGGTCGACCAGCGCACCGCGCGGCACGGCGGCGATGACCTCGGCCAGGGGCGTACTGCCGGCGACCAGCTCCCAGCCATCGGCCGCCACCGGCCGGTGCGCCAGGCCGGTCTTGCGGCTGCCGTAAAGGCTGGGCGTCAGCTGCGTCAGGTGGCCGGCATCGAGCAAGGTGACCGCGGGCGTGACGAAGGCATCGGCCGACAGCGGCGCGCAGCCCGGCGCGTCGTAGCGGCTGCGCAGCGTGAGCAGCGGCGACGCCACCCGGTCGCCGACACGGTTGCGGAAGAGCGAACTGCCGTCGATCAGCGGGCTGTCGCGCAGCTGCCCCATCAGCCAGCCCAGCAGGTCGGTCACGGCGCCCGGCGCCAGCACGACGTCACCGACAAAGCGCTCACCCAGCGGCTGCGTGTGCACCTGCTGCGTCAGCTCGCGCATCATGCGGTCGATGCCGAACAGCGTGGGCACTTCGGTCAGGGTCTCGGCGCTGCCACCGGCGAAGTTGAACGAACTGGTCTGCCCTGCGTCTCGCGCCAGACCGAAGACCGACATCTCGCACCAGCCGAGCTCGCAGTCGATCACGCTGCCGCCGCTGGTCAGGGTGTGCGAACGGCTGCGCACATGAGCCGCCAGTGCCTCCTCGATCATCATCGTGGGCGTGTGTGCGGCGCGCCAGTCGAGCAGCTGACGCAAGGCCGCTGCCAGCGCCGGTGGATCGGCCTGCTGCGGGCCGCGGCGCAGTCGCAGCAGCTGGCCGGTCGAGACCGCATTGGCCTCGTCCACGGGCGCCGATTGCGCGCTGGACCAGATCTGGTCGACCAGCGCCGCCACACCGGCGGGGCCGAGATCGCTGCCTTCGGACGATGCGCGCCGGCCGGCCACGATGCCGGTGGCCGAGAGCTTGCGCGCCTCGTTGCTGCGCAGCAGGCTGGGCTCGTTGTGCGCCAGGTTCAGCTCGCAGCGCAGGGTGTCGCTGACCGTGACCTGAACCTGCTCGAAACCGCGCCGGCGCAGCGCCTGCAGCACCTGCTCGGCGGCGCTGTCGATGGCGAAGGCGGCACCCCTGATGGCAGCGCTCATCGTCACTCCCCGCCCAGGTGCGCACGGGCACGCAAGGACGGCCCGCCGACCGACACCACCATCGGCTGCTTCTTGCCGCAATAGCCGTTGCAGCTCCACTTCATGTCGCTGCCGACACCGTCCACACTTTGCAGCACCTTCAGTGCCGAGCCCGACAAGGTGGTGTCGCGCACCGCCCGGCCGAGCTTGCCGGCGCGGATCTCGTAGGCCAGGTTGACGCCGAACATGAACTCGGTGGTGGCGTCGGCCTGGCCGTTGCTGGTGTCCAGCAGCAGATAACCGTCGTCGACGCCGGCGATCAGCTCGTCCAGCGTGCTGCTGCCGGGCAGGATGGCCGTGTTGCGCATGCGCACCAAGGGTTCATCGTCGGGGCCGTAGGCGCGCGCATTGCCGCTGGGCGCCAGGTTCAGCCGTGCTGCCGTCTCGCGGCTGTGCATGAACTGGCGCAGCATGCCGCGCTCGATCATCGTCACGTCTTCGGCCGGCGTGCCTTCGTCGTCGACGTAGACCGGGCACATCAGCTCATGGCCGTTCCAGTGGTGCGCCAGGTCGACCATGGTGATCAGGTCGCTGGCGACGCGGCGACCCTGTAGGTCGGCGGTGACGGCGCCCGACAGCACGGCATCGGCCTCGCAGGGGTGGCCCATGGCCTCGTGCGCCAACATGCCGGCCAGATCGGGCGCCAGCACCACGGTGTGTTCGCCGCCACGTGCGGCCACGGCATGGCGCTTGGCCTGCAGGTGGTCGTGCAGGCGGTCCAGCGCCGGCGCCAGCGCCGGCACCGACCAGTCGAGGTCGGCCAGGCTGCCCAGGCCCGAGATGATCTCGGCCAGCTCGATCGGAGCGCCCTGGTCGTCCTGGCCGACCAGCACCACGTAGACGGCGGCGCGCTGGATGCGCGCCAGCGCCTGGCCACCACCTTCGGTCTGCAACTGCTTGATGTGGTGTTCGTCGGTGATCATCACCCGCGTCGAGCGCAGCCCCGGATAGCGCGCCATGCAATGGGCGTGCAGCGCGGCCATGCGCTCGCCGCAGTCGGCCGCGCTCAAGGCCGGCCGCCCCTGGGCGGGCTGGTCGCCGCGGTAGTGGGCGCCGGGCAGGTTCAGCGTCGTGCGTGTCCCGAAGCCCACCATCGTGCGTGCGTTGTCGGCCGCCAGCTGGCGCACGCGGGCCTGCACGTCGGCGCCGTCGGCCGGTGCCGACGCGAAGCCCCAGTAGCCGTCGCGGTAGGCGCGTGCGCTGACGCCGGCCTGCACGCTGCGCAGGTTGCCGGTCAGGTTGCCGTCGAGCATGCTCATGCGCGTCTTGCGCAGTTCATGGTGGCGGGTTTCGAGGTAGGTTTCGGCAAGCGGCATGTCGCGGGCCCCGGGGTCGGGGCGTGGCCTGGAGAGGAGCGGATCATACGGAGCAGTCGACGGCAAGGTCGGCCGCAAGGACACCCGCAAAGTCGGCCGCAAGGCCGACTGCAAGGTGGGCCGCAAGCGCTGCGGCCGCGGCCGGCGTCAGGGCAGTGCGGCTTGCAGCAGGCCGCGCGCGACGACCTTCAGCGCCAGCGTCTCTTCGGCGCCCTCGAAGATCGACAGCACGCGCGCGTCGACGAAGTAGCGGCTGACGGCGGTCTCCTCGGCGTAGCCCATGCCGCCGTGGATCTGCTGCGCGTCGCGCGTCACGCTCTCGGCGGTGCGGCAGGCCAGCAGCTTGACCAGGCTGGATTCGATGCGCCCGCCGCCCTCGTCCATGCGCCGGCCGACCGCATAGGCGAGTTGGCGGCAGGCCGCGTAGCGTGCGGCCATGCGCGCGATCTTGATGCGTGTGAGCGGATAGTCGATCAGCGGCTGGTCGAAGACGCGCCGGTCGTGCGCATAGCGAATGGCCGCCGTCAGCGCGGCGCGCATCACGCCTGAGGCGCGCGCCGCCGTCTGCAGCCGCCCGCCCATCATGCCGGCCATCGTGTAGTAGAAGCCCTGGCCCAGCCCGGCGTCGCCGCCGACCAGGTGGCTGTCGGGCACGAACAGATTCTCGAACGTGAGGTCGAAGGAATGCATGCCGCGGTAGCCGATGGTCGGGATCGCGCGGCCGCCCAGACGCCCACCGCCGGCCTGCGTGTGTTCGAAGGCATGGCCCTCGAACGACGGTTTCTCGACCAGCAGCAGGCTCAGCCCGTTGTGGCCCCTGGATTTGTCGGGGTCGGTGCGCGCCACCACCATCAGCAGCCCTGCCTTGCCGGCAAAGGTGCACCAGGTCTTGGCACCGTTCAGGTGCCAGCCACCGGCGGTGCGCGTGGCTTTCAGCGACAGGCCGGCGACATCGGAGCCGAAGTCGGGCTCGGTGATCGCGATCGCGCACAGCGGGTCGCCGGCCGCGATGCGCGGCAGCCAGTGGGCCTTCTGTCCGTCGGTGCCGCCGGCCAGCAGCGCGCGCGACAGGATCTCGGGCCGCGTGATCAGGCTGCCCGCGGCCGCCAGCGAGGCCTCGGACAACGCCTCGGTGACCGTGATCATCATCAGCGCGTCACCTCCCGCGCCAGCGCTGCCGCCATGGCATTCGGGGATCGACAGCCCAAACACGCCCATCTCGCGCATCGGCTGCAGCAAGGTCTCGGGCACGGTCAGGTCGTGGCGGTGGATCTGCTCGGCCAGTGGCGCCACCACGTCGGCCGCAAAGCGGCGAAAGCTGGCTTGCGCCATCGTCAGCGTCTCGTCCAGTGCCACCTGGCCGATCTCGGCGCTGGCGCCGGCCACCGCGCGGCCCAGTTCAGCCAGATCGGCGGCGCCGGCACTGGCGCGGCGCAATCGTGTCAGCTCGGCGCTGCCGGCCAGTGCATGCAGGCCTTCGACGTCATCGTCCGTATCGAGCGCGATGCCTTGCAGCCTGGCCACGACCGCCGTGATGGCATCGCAGGCGAACACCAGGGCCAGCGCGGCGTCGATGGCCGACGCTGGCGACGCCTGCTCGATCGTGGTTTCGGCGGCCAGCAGGTCGGCGCAGGCCAGCGCCAGCTCGTGGCAGACCCATTGCCGGGCATCGAGCCGGTCGGCGTCGAGCCGGCCATCCACCGCACACAGGTCAGCCACGCGGCGCACGGCGGCGTCGAAGTGCTGGCGCAGCTGCGCCAGCAGCGGCCGTGCCAGTGCGCGGGCGCTGGCGAGACGCGCGGGGTCGGTCAACGGGGTCGGGATCGTCATGGCCCGATTGTGGTCGCCGGCGGCGGGCTCAGGCCCGAATCAACCCTGGCGACGCCTCGAGTGCACGCTCGCTGGCCGCACGCGGCAGCTTGCCGGCCAGCGCCAACGCGCCGCCGGCGTTCAGCATGGCCGCGAACTGGTGGCGCAACGCTGCAGCGTCCACGCGCTGGATGCGCGCCAGCATGTCGGCGGCGTCGCGCGGCTGGCCGAAGGCAAAGACCTCGAGCGCCGCATCCTCCAGCCGGCGCAGCGGCCGCTCGAGCGCACGCAGCTGGCGCACCACGATCTGGTTGTGTGCACGCTCCAGGTCGACCGGGTCGATGGCCTCGGCGTGCTGGCGCAGCAGCCGCGCCAGCTCGCGCAGCGATGCGTCCAGCTGCGGCGGCGAGGTGGACAGCTCGACCACGAACTGACCGGCGCTGTCGATCACGTCGGCCGAGCAGGCGGCGTAGTAGGCCAGGCCCCGCTGTTCGCGCAGCTGGTCGAGCAGCGGCGCACTCATGCCGTCGCCCAGCACCGCTGCGGCCACCATCGCGGTGGGGTCGTCGGCGGCGCGGGCGGCGATCGGAAAACCCAGCACCAGGTGCGACTGGCTGCAGCCGTCCAGCCGCTTGCTGGCCACGCCGCCCTGCCAGGCCGGCGCCGGCACCGCCGCGTCTTCGTCGCCAGCCGGCATGCCGGCAAAGGCCGACTGCACCAGGCGCAGCACCTCGTCGGGGTCGACCGGGCCGGCGACACCGACCACGCAGCGCCTGGCCGTGTAGTGGCGCCGCACCCAATGCACCAGTTCGTCGCGTGTGAAGCGCTGCAGGTTGCGCCGACTGCCGATCACCGGCTGCGCCACCGGGTGCTTGCCCCAGCACTGCTTGTCGAACAGCTTGAAGGCGGTGGACAGCGGGTCGTCGTCGTCCTCGGTGAATTCATGCAGCAGCACCTCGCGCTCGCGCTCCAGCTCGTCGGCCGGGAAGGTGGGCGTCAGCACCAGCTCGGCCAGCATCGGCACGAACTGCGCCAGGTGCTGCGGCAGCCCGCGCATGTGGAAGGCCGTGTGGTCCTTGTCAGTGTGCGCGTTGACCTCCGCACCCAGCCGCTCGGCGTCGAGGTTGATGCGCCGCGCGTCGCGCGAGGCCGTGCCCTTGAAGACCATGTGCTCGACGGCATGGCTGATGCCCGACTCGCGCGCCGACTCGTGCTGGCTGCCGCTGTGCATGAAGACGCTGGCCACCACGGTGGACAGCTGCGGCATCGGGATCACGAGCAGGCGCACGCCGTTCGGAAGCCGGTGCAGCAAGGGCGCGGTGGGAATCAGGGTGGGCAAGGCAGGGCGGGGGAGGTGGACGGGAGCGCGGCGCCGATCTTAGGGCTTACCGCCAGATGCACGCCGCGCATCAATCCCATGCAGAACTTTCGTTTGTCCATCCATGGAAACCCGTATCCAATTCGGCCATCGACGCCCGCTGCGTCGGCCAACCGGAAATCGACATGAACCGCAGACCAACCACCGTCAGCACGATCGACCTCGACCGCGACCAGATGATCGTGCTCAGCGCCGGTCAGGACGCCCCGCTGAGTGCGTTCTATGGCGCCCTGTGGTTGGGCGTGGGTCGCCCGAGCGACCGACCGCAGCGTTTCGATCGGTCCGTTGTCGCGCCGGCCGTGCCGTACAGCCGCGATGGGGGCGACGGTTCACCGCCGGCAGGCCGCAAGACCGGCCCGTCGCGCACCACAGTGCTGTCGTCACTGCGCATGGCGCTGCGCCCCTGGCAGCAGAGTCTGCAGCGCTTCGTGCAGCGTCAGCAGTTAGGCCCGGTCGGCGCCGCTGCCGAATTCTGAAGGCGGCCGTCAGGCCGCGCGCCAGGCCTGGACCTGAGCGCGCACGAATTCGTCCAACCGTGTCAGCCGCAGCCCGAAGCGCGCTTCGAGCTCGGCCGCGCCAACGAAGCGCTCGCTGAACGCATCGTCGGGCAGCGCGAACAGGCCCATGATGCGCGCCAGCCCGGGGTTGAACGGCCGCGCCAGCACGGCAATGATGCGTACAGCGCCACGCGGCAGGTGGTTCAGTTTCAGCGGCACGCCAGCCAGGCGCGAATAAAGCGCCGCCACCTCGGCGTTGCTCGCGTGGTCGGGGCCGCCGATGTCCAGTCGAGCAAACGGGGCGGGGTCGTCCAGCAGTGCGTGTAAGGCGATCTGCGCCACGTCACTGGCGGCGACGAAGTTGCGCGTCTTGCTGCCCGGCCCGATCAGGTCGACCTTGCCTTTGCTCAGCAGCGACAGGCCGTTGAAGCCGTGCACATGGTGTTCCATGAAGGCGCTGGGCCGCAGCACCACCACCTGCGGCAGACGGCTGGCAGCCAGCGCTTGTTCGATCGCGTATTTGGTGCGGAAGAAGTCCACCGGGTGGTCGGCCGCGGCGCCCAACGCCGAGCAATAGACGAGGCGCTGCACGCCAGCGTCGCAGGCGACCTCGATCAGCGTGCGCACGCCGGCGTCGTCCACCGCGTCCGACCGCCAGCGGCCGCGGCCCAGCATGCCGTGCGCAGCCATGATCAGCCGGTCGACGCCGGCGCAGGCATGCTGCAGTGTCGCGTGGTCGGTGAGATCAGCCGCAACCACGTCGGCACCCAGCGCAGCCAGATCGGCCCCGGCCTTGGGATGGCGGCAGGCTGCGCGCACGTCGACGCCTTGCGCGCGCAGGGCCTTCACCAGCGGGCGGCCGAGTGCGCCGGTGGCGCCGAGAACCAGGAACTTCATCGTTGTTCGATGATGCACAGCGCAGCCGGGGCGTCAATGGCCCGTGGCGCTGAGGCTGCCGCCGACCGGGTTCGAACGTCAAAGGCCGATCTTGCCGCTCGCCCGAGGGGTGTGCAGCCGGGTGCAGAGCGGCGATATGCTCGCCGCCTTGTCGCCCCGACAGTCAAGGGCTGCGGGTGTGGCCGGCAGCACATCCACAAGTCCATGAACACGCCGCTTGTCGATTCCAGTTTCGCCCTTCTGCTGGTTGACGACGCGCTGGCCCGCCGGCCGCTCGAAGACGCCTGGCAGCAAGCGCATTCGGGCGGCGATGAGACTACGCAGGCACTGCTTTCGGCCGCGGCCTTGTTGTCCATGGGCGTCGAGTTTGCTGATTTTCGCGTGCTGCGGCGCTGGATCGACCGTTTCAATGTCGCTCGCACATCGATGGCGCAGGTCGAGCGTGACATCGACCGCGGCCGCATCGATGCCGCACTGGTGCTGCAGCCGTCGCTCGACCACGCCTGGGCCTATGACTCACCATCGGCCAGCGGCGCCGCGGACCGACTGCTCAACACCTTGCGGGCCGGCACCTGGCCGCCCGGCGATGAAGGTGCGCTGTAGGCAAAGATGCTGTACGACTACTTTGGCATGCTCAACGACGAGGCCCGGTGCGAGCGTGAGGTGGCCCTGGTCGCGGGTGAGCAGGCACAGTCACCGCCCAGCCCGGCATGGCGGGTGCGCTGGTTGCTATTGCTGGCACATTGCCTCGACTACTGGAACCACCCGCACGGCGCGCAGGCCTGCCGCGACGAGATCCGGCAACGGGTGCAGGAAGGCGCCACCGATCGACCAGCGGATGCCGGCTGGCGGGCGGCCTTGCAATTGGGGCTGCTGCTGTCCGATCTGCAGCGTGCGCCGGCCGCCGAAGACACGGCACGGCAAGACCGCTTGTTCGAGCGCATCGAGGCCCTGCGCGTGCACCTGCGACCGGGGCTGCTGCCGCGCGGTCTGTTTGGGCAGGCTGTGCTGTTGATGCAGCGTGGTCGCTGGGATGCCGCGCTGTCGCGCATCGACCTGGCGCTGGCCGTGGCGCGAGACGTCGAAGTGCCTGAGCGCGACTGCGGCGTCTACCATGAACTGCGCAGTTATGCCCTGGCCGGCCTCGACCGCTGGGACGATGCCCAGGCCGAGATCGTGGTGCTGCAGCGTGCGCAAACCGGCGCGCAGGCCGAAGTCGCTCTGGCCATTGCCGCGTCATTGCAGGCCGCACGTCGGTTGCAAGGCGCCGCGCCGGGAAGCCGCGATCCGGCCATCGTCGACCCGGTGCTGTCGGCCTTGCGGGCCGCCGCCGCACTGTCGTGGAAGCGATTCCTGCCGTACTTTCCAAGGCTGGTCGCGGCTTGTGCCCAGATCGGGCTGCAAGCGCGCCAGGATGTCGAGTTCCTGCGCGCCATGGTGCGCGAGCGGCGCCTGGTGCCACCCGGCGAGAGCGTCGAAGACTGGCCTTGGCTGTTGCGCGTGCGTGCGCTCGGGCCCCTGCGCATCGAACATGACGATCGTGTGCTCGCGGACCGTGGCAAAGCCCAGCGCAAGCCGCTGGAGTTGTTGGCCGTGCTGGCGGCTCATGGCGGTTGTTCCCTGCCCACCGAGACCTTGATCGATACCCTGTGGCCGTCGACCGACGCCGACGCGCCGCGGGCCTCGCTCGACATGGCGGTCTCGCGCCTGCGCAAGCTGCTGCGCAGCAGCGACTCGGTCGTGGTTGCCGACGGCTGTGCGGCCTTGCACACGGCCCTGGTGTGGACCGATGTCGGTGCATTGGAAGGCCTGTGCGATGGGTCGCCTCTGTCAGACCCGGCGGCAGCGCTGGATGCGGTGCTGGACTTGTACGAGCAGCCCTTGCTCAGCGGCGAGCGCGTAGGCGTACTGCTGCTGCAGCGGCGCCAGCAACTACAGGCACGGCTTGAACACCTGGTGTGCCGCTGCGGCGCCGCGATGGAACAGGCCGGCCAGTGGACCCTGGCCTTGTCGGCCTACCGGCGCGCCCTGGGCGTGCTGCCACTGTCTGAAGCCGTGCTGCGTGCCGCACTGCAGGCCTGCCTGCACAGCGGCGAGCGCGTGCTCGCCGCCACGCTCTACCGCGAAGCCGCTGAACGCTGGCGCCTGATGTTGGGCGCCGAACCTGGGCCGGCCAGTGCCGCGATCATGAGTGCCGTGAACGGGACCGGCTGATTCGCGCGGCTGCGCCTGCCGCCAGCAACAGCCACAGCGTGGCGGGCGTGGGCACGTCATTGCCGCCCGGGTCGGTGCGGTCAAAGTAGCCGACCAGGTCGCCGTTGGCGCCGCCCGAGAACAGCGCGCCGCGCGGTGCGTTTACGCCACTCAGCCGAAAAGTGTTGAAGAAGTCGATCTCGCCGCCGTTCGTCGCTTCCAGGTT
>Ga0073899_10000673_pt1 | contig 31373 bp, 29 predicted proteins | sample KloWWTmetaKNB5Ph_FD_88975 | JGI IMG/M metagenome (GOLD analysis project Ga0073899, IMG submission 88975) | Active sludge microbial communities from Klosterneuburg, Austria, studying microevolution and ecology of nitrifiers - Klosterneuburg... | ecosystem: Engineered > WWTP > Aerobic digester >... | reverse complement strand
GCCAGCGTCTCGGCGCCGGTCTGGGCGCTGCGCGGTACCGAGATCGCCCACTGGTTGTTCACGATCACGCCAACGTAGGGCAGGGTGAAGGCGCCGGCGGAATTGATCGCGGCATAGAAGTCGGTCTTGGACGAGCCGCCGTCGCCGACCACGCTGACCGCGACCCGCGGCTCATGGCGCAGCTTGAACGCGAGCGCGGCGCCGGCGGCATGCAGGCATTGCGTCGCGATCGGCACGCACCAGGGCAGATCATGCTTCGGGCCGGTGAAGTCGTTGCCGCGCTCGTCGCCGCCCCAGTACAGCAGCACGTGGCGCGGTTTCACGCCGCGCACGAACTGGGCGCCGTATTCGCGATACATCGGGCAGAACACGTCTTCGGGCTTCATCGCCACGCCGATCGCGATATGCGCTGCCTCGTGGCCGAGGCAGGAGGCATAGGTGCCGAGCTTGCCGGTGCGCTGCAAGGCCACCGCCTTGGTGTCGAAGACGCGGGTGAAGCTCATGCGCTGGTACAGGTCCACGAGCACCGCCGGGTCCTTGGCGAATTCCGGCAGCGCGTCGACGACGCGGCCGTCCGGATCGAGGATCCGGCGATAGCCGATGGTGAAACTGGCCACAGTGTCCATTCGTGCCCTCCCGAGGCAGGCCGGCTTGATAGCAAGGCACGCGGTCGCAGCGCAAGCCGCATCGCCGCTTGCGCCGGCGGCGCGCATCGGCTACTTCGGAGCAGTCCGAGGGAAGCCTTGCATGTTCGATCTGATCGCGATCATCGCCGCCATCGTGTTCATCGTACTCGTGCTGCAGCTGCGGGCGATGCTGGCGATGCCCTTCCTGGCCCAGGACGCGCGCTTGGTGACGGGTGACTGGTCGGCCCTGTTCGGCGCCGAGGACGTGATCGCCAAGGTCGCGGCGGAACTGGCGACGCTCGGCTTCTCGGCTCCGCAGTGGCTGTCGATCACGCCGCAACCGATCGAGGCTGCCAACGTGCGCGCACTGGCTTGCTGCCGACGCGCGGCCGATGGCATGTGCGTGTTCCTGGTGCCGATGTTCCTGGCCGAGACGCCGAACCGCTGCATCTGCTACCTGGCCACGCGCCTGGCCGATGGCCGCACCGTGGTCAGTCAGCCCAGCGATCCGTTCTTTGCGATCACCGCCACCGATGCCGAGCCGGCGCAGTTGATCGCTCCCGCGCCATGGCCGCAGCTGGTCGAGGCGCATGCGGCCTTCGTCGCGCAGCACGGCGTCGCGGCGACCGACGCGTGCAGCGATGGCATGCTGGTTGACCTTGCCGGGCGCTGGATGAACCAGCGCCGCGAGCGCTTGCTGCAGCGTGGCGATCTGGCGCTGGCCGGCGACGGCATCGCGCGACCGCGCCTTGGGTTCGCGGTGCGCGCGTTGCGGGCGTTCTGGTCACGGCCGAAGTGGCCGGCCAATGTCGATCCGATCCCGAGCGCGCGTCTGGCGCTGATCGCGCAGGCCTCGACGCGCATCCGCGAACGTGCACCGACCGCGGCCATGCAGTGGCTGCTGTTCGTCGCCAGCAACGCGCTGTTCATGCTGATTGGCGCGCTGGTGTTCGGTGTCCAGTTCGCGTTGATCCTGCTGGTGGTGATTGCGATTCACGAAGCCGGGCACTACTTCGCGATGCGTGCTTTCGGCTATCGCAATGTGCAGATGCTGGCACTGCCGTTGGTCGGCGGCGTGACCGTCGGGCACGAGGCGCATCCGCGTGCGACGCATCGGGCGTGGATGGCGCTGATGGGCCCGCTGCCCGGCATTCTGATCGGCTGGGTGCTGATGGCGGTGGCGCTGGCCGCGCGCGAGGACGGCTGGCTGCTGCAGGCCGCGGGCGTGTTCCTCGCGATCAATTACCTCAACGTGGTGCCGGTGCCGCCGCTCGATGGCGGCCACATCGTGCAAGCGATGCTGCCAGCGCGCTGGTATGGCCTGCGCATCGCCTTTCTGGTGAGTGCGTGTGTCGCCGGTGCCGCTTTGTCGATGGCGTTCGGGTTGATGGTCCTGGCCCTGATCGTGCTGTTGCAACTCGGGCAAGCACAGGGTCTGCTGCTCAATCGGCGCGCCATCCGTCACTTGCTCGCGCACGGCGGCATGCCGGCGGATGCGCTGCGCGCGCGCAAGTTGCGCCTGGCGCTGGATGCGCTGGAAGCGGTGGCCGGACCGACCGCGCAGGCGAGCGCACGCATCGCGCACGCCGAGGACATCGTGCGCAGCCTCGACGTGGTGCCGATGTCGTGGCCGTCGCGCTTGATCACCGGAGCGGTCTACGCGGCGTTGCTGGTGGTGCCGGTGCTGTTGCTGGTCGCCGTGCTGTGGTTCGGCGATGGCTGGTCGCCGCTGTGGGCGGCAGCCGCGGAGCGATGAGCAGCGAGAAGCCAACGGGCGTTCGAATGCCGCAGTGCAACAAAGAGAAGATTTGACGCATCCCGAATGCGCCGCTACACCTGCGCGACTTTTTTGCCCGACGGATTTCGGGTTTCCCTGCACGGCGTCCGTCGTGTCGTTTCAGTTCGAGGAGAGATTTGATGAGCGGAGCAGCACTTCCGGGTCAACCGGCCCCACCGCAGTTCGACCAGATCATGGGGCACCCGAAGCCGTTGTGGATGCTGTTCATGTCGGAGTTCTGGGAACGCTTCGCGTTCTATGGCATCCGCTGGGCATTGGTGCTGTACATCGTCGCGCAGTTCTACGGCGGGGATGCCTCCGGACAGCAGCCGGCCGGACTGGTCTACGGCTCCTATCTCGCCCTGGTCTACGCCGGTGCGATCTTCGGCGGACTGGTGGCCGACAAGTTCATCGGCTACCAGCGTTCGATCCTGATCGGCGCGGTGTTCATGGCTGCCGGCCTGTTCATGATCTCGCTGCCGAACCAGGACATCTTCAAGCTCGGGTTGGCGACGATCATCGTCGGCAACGGCCTGTTCAAGCCGATCATCTCGACCATGGTCGGCAAGCTGTATGCGCAAGATGACCAGCGCCGCGATTCCGGCTTCACCATCTTCTACATGGGCATCAACCTCGGCGCGATGATCGCGCCGTTGCTGACGCAGTACCTCGCGCGCAAGATCTTCGGCAGCGACACCCTTCCGGCGTACAAGGTCGTGTTCATCGCCGCCGGCATCGGCATGCTGATCAGCCTGGTCTGGTTCTGGGCCGGGCGCGGTCAGCTCAAGGGCATCGGCGAGCCGCCGGCGGGTGGCGAGAGCTTCTCGCGCGTGCTCACGGTCGCGGTCGGTGCGCTGGTGGTGATTCCGGTCGTCTACTTCCTGCTGGCGATGGGCGCCGAGAAGTTGCAGATGGTGTTGACGGCGATGTTCATCGGCCTCGCGGCGATGCTGTTCATCGAGGGCTTGAAGAACGGAGCGGTGGCGCGCGACAAGGTGATAGCGATGCTGATCATCTTCGCTTTCAACATTCTGTTCTGGATGTTCTTCGAGCAGGCCGGCAGCTCCTTCACCTTCCTCGCCGACCAGATCGTGAATCGCGATATTTTCAGCGGTGCGCTGCAAGAACTCGTCTATCGCATGAGCGGCGAGCAGGTGTTCCCGACGGCGTGGTTCCAGAGCGTGAACTCGGTGGCGATCATCGTGCTTGCCCCGGTGATCGCGTGGATCTGGGTCAAGCTGGGTTCGTGGAATCCGTCGATCCCGCGCAAGTTCGGCCTCGGCCTGCTGTTCAACGGCTTGGCTTTCCTGCTGCTGATGCTGGCGCTGTCTTCCATGGTTGATCCGCAAACGCTGAAGATCCCGTTCTGGACCCTGTTCGCGGTTTACTGGATCCAGTCGATCGGCGAGTTGTGCCTGTCGCCGATCGGGCTGTCGATGGTGACCAAGCTGGCGCCGGTGCGCCTGGTCGGTTTCGGCATGGGTGGCTGGTTCCTCTCCACCGGCATCGGCAACAACCTGTCCGGAATCTTCGCCGGCCACGTCAGCGGCGAAGGCGGCATGACCACGGCGTCGGCGCTCTCCGGCTACACCTTCGGTTTTTATGCGCTGGTCGGCTCGGGCGTGGTGCTGTTCCTGATCGCACCACTGATCCAGAAGTTGATGCACGGCGTGAAGTAGCCGCGGCATCAGGAACGGGGGACGGTGACGGCGGCTGCGGCCGCCGTCGCTGTTTCAGCGACGTGGGCGCGAGGCAGCGGCGCGGGCGAGGGCGTCGTGGCCTTCGCCGACCAGCTTGCCGAGGATGCGTTCCAGCCATAGCCGTTCCTCGGCGCTGAGCACGGCGAGCAGTTCGCGTTCGTAGCGCAGCGCCATCGGCGCCACTTCGTCGTAGACCTTGCGGCCTTTGGCCGACAGCGCCAGCACCGAGCGCCGGCGGTCGTCGGCGTGCAGATCGCGTTTCAGTCGGCCGGCCTTGAGCAGCGAATTGACGGCGCGGCTGACCGCGACCTTGTCCATCGCCGTGCGCTCGGCCACTTCCACTGCGGACAGCCCCGCATAACGTCCCAGCACCGCCAGCACCCGCCACTCGGTCACCGCCAACCCGAAGCGCTCGGCGTACTCGCGCGCGATCGCCTGGCTGATGGTGTTGGCCAGCACCGACAGTTGGTAGGGCAGGAAGCGTTCGAGTTCCAGCGGGGTGTTCGGCATCGGGGTGGTCGCACTCGGCGTGCGCGCGGGCGGCAGCGCACTTGCAGATAGTTTCACATGAAACTAAAGTGCCGGCTACCCGCAGCCGCCCACTGCCACCTGACCGGAGCACCGCCATGAGCGCACAGCCGCAGTCGTCCGCCGACCGCATCACCTTCGACAATCCGATGGGCATCGACGGCTTCGAGTTCGTCGAGTTTGCCGCGCCCTCCGGCCAGGCCGCGGCCCTGCACGACTACATCCGCAAGCTCGGCTTCGTCGCTGTGGCGAAACACCGGACGCGTGCGATCACCACCTATCGCCAGGGCGACTGCACCTTTCTGGTCAACGAGGATCCGGATTCGTTCGCCGCGCGCTTTGCTGCCGAACATGGCCCGAGCGCTTGCGGCTTCGCGATCCGCGTCAACAAGCTCGCCGAATGGGTGCGCGTGCAGGCGCTGAAGAATGGCGCCGAGGCATTCGCGCCCGGCGACGAGCTGAGCAAGGCGGTCGCGGCACCGGTGATCAAGGGCATCGGCGGCTGCATGCTCTACATCGTCGACCGCTATGACGCCGTAGGCACCATCCATGACCCCGACTACGAATGGCTGGCGGGCGCCGAGCACATGCCCGCGGGCTTCGGCCTCACCTTCATCGACCATCTGACGCACAACCTCTACGCCGGCAACATGGAGAAATGGGCGGAGTACTACCAGCGCCTGTTCAACTTCCGCGAGATCCGCTACTTCGACATCAAGGGCGCCAAGACCGGGCTGTTGTCGAAGGCGATGACCGCACCGGACGGGATGGTGCGCATCCCGCTGAACGAGTCGCAGGACCCGAAGTCGCAGATCAACGAATACCTGAACCAGTATCACGGCGAAGGCATCCAGCACATCGCCTGTTTCACCGACGACATCTACACCACGGTCGAGCGCATGAAGGCGGCCGGGGTCGAGTTTCTGGATACGCCGGACACCTACTTCGATGTCGTTGATCTGCGCGTGCCGAATCACGGCGAGGACCTGCCGCGTCTGCGCCACAACAAGATCCTGATCGACGCCGACCCCGAGACCAAGCAGCGCAAGCTGCTGCAGATCTTCACCCAGAATGCGGTTGGCCCGATCTTCTTCGAGATCATCCAGCGCAAGGGCAACGAAGGTTTCGGCGAGGGCAATTTCCAGGCCCTGTTCGAGTCGATCGAACGCGACCAGATGCGGCGCGGGGTGTTGTGACGCCAGAACCCTCTCCCCCCGGGAGAGGGCAGGGTGAGGGAAGTCGGAGCGAGCGCTTCGCGCCGCCCTCACCCCCGACCCCTCTCCCGGTGGGAGAGGGGAGACCAGCGAACGGGAGGACTCATGACCACACTCACCTACCAATCCGGCTTCGGCAACGAGTTCGCGAGCGAAGCGATTCCAGGCACCTTGCCGATCGGGCGCAATTCGCCGCAGCGCGTCGCGCATGGGCTGTACGCCGAGCAGATCTCGGGCACAGCGTTCACCATGCCGCGGCACCTGAATCGCCGTACCTGGACCTACCGCATCCGCCCGGGCGCGATCCACGGCCGCTTCGAGCCGCTGCCGGTGTCGGCGTGGCACAACCGCTTCGACGAGGTCGCCGCCGATCCGAATCCGCTGCGCTGGTCGGCGCTACCGCTGCCTGCGTCGCGCACCGATTTCGTCGAGGGCGTGTTCACCATGGCCGGCAACGGTTCGCCGGCGGCGATGGCCGGCATCGGCGTCCACGTCTATGCCGCCAATACCTCAATGGACGGACGCTACTTCAGCAACGCCGATGCCGAGATGCTGCTGCTGCCGCAGCAGGGGCGGCTGCGCCTCACGACCGAACTCGGGATCATCGAGGCCGGGCCGCTGGAACTGGTGGTGATCCCGCGCGGCATCCGCTTCCGCGTCGAACTGCTCGACACCAGCGCGCGTGGTTACCTGGCCGAGAACTTCGGCATGCCGTTGCGCCTGCCCGAACTCGGACCGATCGGCTCGAACGGCATGGCCAACCCGCGCGACTTCCTGGCGCCGGTGGCGGCGTTCGAGGACCGCGAGGGTGCGTTCGAGTTGGTGCACAAGTTCCAGGGCCGGCTGTGGCGCGCGCCGATCGGCCACTCGCCCTGCGACGTGGTTGGCTGGCATGGCAACTTCACGCCCTACAAGTACGACCTGCGCCACTACAACACCATCGGCTCGATCAGCTTTGATCATCCGGACCCGTCGATCTTCACCGTGCTGACCAGCGCCAGCGCCATTCCCGGCACCGCGAACCTAGACTTCGTGATCTTCCCGCCGCGCATCCTGGCGATGGCCGACACCTTCCGCCCGCCCTGGTACCACCGCAACCTCGCCAGCGAGTTCATGGGCCTGATTGAAGGCGTGTACGACGCCAAGGCCGACGGCTTCGAGCCGGGCGGCGCGTCGCTGCACACCTGCATGACCGCGCACGGTCCCGACGCCGCCACCTTCGAGAAGGCCAGCAGCGCCGACCTGTCGCGACCCGACCACATCGAACAGACCATGGCCTTCATGTTCGAGACCGGCTTGGTCATCCAGCCCACGGCGCAGGCGCTTGCCGCTACGCACCGGCAGAGCGAGTATGCCGAGTGCTGGCAGGGACTGGCCAAGCACTTTGTCCGGCCAGGCGCTTGATGCATTGACGCGATGATGCAGTCGCATCACGATGCAGCCATGAGAACCACCATCGAAATTCCCGCCCAGGACCACGCCTTGTTCAAAGCGCTGGCGCAGCAGCGCGGCGAAACCCTGGGTGCGACGCTGGTGTCGCTGGCCCGGCGGGCGCTGCAGCCGTCAGCGCTTGGCGAAGCGCGCGCCGAGTACCGCATCGATACCGACTCCGCAACGGGGCTGCCGATCCTGCGTGGCGGCAGGCGCATCGTCACCCATGAAGAAGTGAAGAAGTTCCTTGAGGACAGCGAGTGATTCTGTTGCTCGATGCCTCGGTTCTGATTCCGCTGCTCGATGAGCAGCACCTGCTGCACGCGCCGGCGCATGCCGCCCTTCGCGGCCGACCCGCGACCGCGGCGCTGGCGACTTGCGCGATCACGCAACTGGCATTGCTGCGCTACCTGATGCGGTTCCGTGACGACCTTGGCATCGACCGCTCGCTGACGTTGTTGCAGCAGGTCACCGCCAGCGCCCGGCACCGATTCCTCGCACAGGACTGCGAGCCCGCGCGAGGGCGATGGTTCGGCGTCATCGGCCACGCCCAGGTGACAGATGCCTACCTCGCCGACTTGGCGCGTGCCCACCACGCGAAGTTGTTGACGGCGGATCGCGGACTTGCGGCCCTGCACCACGACGTCGCTGAGCTGATCTAAGGAGTTCGAACTCATGAAACTCGCATCCCTCAAGCAAGGCGGTCGTGATGGCACGCTGGTCGTAGTCAACCGCGACCTGACCCGGGCGGTCATGGCTGCGGGCATCGCGCGTACGCTGCAGCAAGCGCTGGAGGAGTGGGGCACCACAGCGCCGCGGCTGCGGGCCTTGTCCGAAGAACTGAACGCTGGACGTGCCGCGCACGCATTTGACCTCGACGTGACTGCACTCGCGGCGCCGCTGCCACGCGCCTACGAATTCGTCGATGGCAGTGCCTATCTGCCGCACGTCGTGCGTGTGCGCAAGGCGCGTGGCGCGGAGGTGCCCGCATCGTTCTACAGCGATCCGCTGATGTATCAGGCGACCGGCGCCGGTTTCCTGGGTCCACGCGACGCCGTGGTCGTGCCGAGCGAGAGTTACGGGATCGACCTCGAAGCCGAGGTCGTGGTCGTCACCGATGACGTGCCGATGGCGGTCACGCCGGAGGCAGCCGCAGGCCACATCCAGCTGATCGGTCTGATCAACGACGTCAGCCTGCGCAACCTGATTCCGGAGGAACTGGCGAAGGGCTTCGGATTCCTGCAGTCGAAGCCGCGCTCGGGCCTGAGCCCGGTGTTCGTGACTCCGGACGAACTCGGCGACGCCTGGATCGACAGCAAGGTGCATCTGGCGCTGACCACGCACGTGAACGGACGGTGGTTCGGCGCCCCCGAGGCCGGGGTCGACATGCAATTCAATTTTGCGCAGCTGATCGCGCATGCTGCCAAGACGCGGCCGCTCACGGCCGGAACCGTCGTCGGCTCAGGCACGGTGGCGAACGAGGACACCGGTCTGGGGGCGTCCTGTTTCGCCGAGCAACGCACCGTCGAGACCCTGCGCGACGGCAAGCCAAGCACGCCATTCATGAAGTATGGTGACGTCGTGCGCATCGAGATGTTCGATCGCGCCGGCAACAGCGTTTTCGGCGCGATCGAACAACGCATGGCACCGTTGGTCCGCTGATGCACGTCGCAGTTGTTGCGTTGCCGGTGCTGAGCTAGATTCGAGGCCGAATCGCGGGAGGATGCAGGCGTGGACAGCACGATACGGCTCTACAGCTATTGGCGCTCGAGCGCCTCGTACCGGGTGCGCATCGCGCTGAACCTCAAGCAGCTCAAGTACGAGATCGTGCCGGTGAATCTGGCGCGCGACGGCGGCGAGCAGCACGGCAGCGAATTCCACCACCTCAATCCGCAGGAACAGGTGCCGGTGCTGATCGACGGCGGGCGTGTCATCCGCCAGTCGCTGGCGATCATCGAGTACCTCGAAGAAGTCTACGACGGCAACCACCTGCTGCCGGGTACCGCGCGCGAGCGTGCGCGGGCGCGCAGCCTCGCGCACCTGATCGCCACCGACATCTCGCCGCTCGGCAATCTCAGCGTGCTGCAGTATCTGGAGCATGAAGACAACATGCCGCAGATCGAACGCGAGCGCTGGATTCGGCACTGGATCACGCGCGGTTTCGCCGCGTTCGAGGAGATGCTGGCGGACAACCCGTCCACCGGCGATTTCTGTGAAGGCGACGTGCCCTCGATCGCCGACTGTTGCCTGGTGCCGCAGGTCTACAACGCGCGGCGTTTCGAGGTCGACCTGACGCCGTACCCGACCATCTGCCGAATCAATGAGCACTGCCTCGGTCTAGCCGCGTTCGACCTCGCCACCCCCGAGCGCCAACCCGACGCCCCGCAACTGTAGGGGCGCCCCGCGGGTAGCGATCTTCCTAGAACGCGTTCGGATCGTAAGGATCGTGCTCGGCCGAACCGCCACCTTCGGCCAGGCGGATCTTGAGTGCGAGGCCATCGCGCGAATCGGCCTTGTTCAGCGCTTCTTCCAATTCGACCTTGCCGTCCTTGTACAGGCGGAACAGTGCCTGGTCGAAGGTCTGCATGCCTTCCTCAAGCGAGCGGTCCATGGCTTCCTTGATCTCGTGCACCTGCTGGCGGCGCATCATGTCGCGGATCACCGGCGTGTTGATCAGGATCTCTACGGCGGGCATGCGCTTGCCGTCCTTGCCGAGCACGAGCCGCTGCGAGACCACCGCTTTCAGGTTCAGCGACAGGTTCATCAGCACGTTCTTGTGAGAGGCTTCCGGGAAGAAGTTGAGGATACGTTCGATGGTCTGGTCGGCGTTGTTGGAATGCAGCGTCGCCAGGCACAGGTGTCCGGTTTCGGAGAACGCGATCGCCGCCTCCATGGTTTCCTCGTCGCGGATTTCGCCGATCAGAATCACGTCCGGCGCCTCGCGCATCGCGTTCTTCAGTGCGTTGTGATACGTGCGCGTGTCGAGCCCGACTTCGCGCTGGTTCACGATCGATTTCTTGTGTCGGTGCAGGAACTCGATCGGGTCCTCGATGGTGAGGATGTGCCCGCTCGAATTCGAGTTGCGATAGTCGATCATCGCCGCCAGCGAGGTCGACTTGCCCGAGCCGGTGGCGCCGACCACCAGGATCAGCCCGCGCGGCTCCATGATCAGGTCGCTGAGGACTGCCGGCAGCTTGAGCATGTCAAAGGTCGGGATTTCGCTCTTGATCGCGCGAATGACCATGCCGACTTCGCCGCGCTGCTTGAACACGTTGACGCGGAAGCGACCGGCTTCCTTGACTGCGATCGCGATGTTGAGCTCAAGGTCGCGTTCGAACGCGGGCACCTGGCCTTCGTCCATCAGCGAATAGGCGATCTTCTTGACCATGCCCCCTGGCAGGCCGGTGTTGCCGAGTGGGTACAACTTGCCCTCGACCTTAATGTTCACCGGGGCGCCGGTGGTCAGGAACATGTCCGACGCACCCTTCTCCGCCATCAGTTTCAGGAAGTAGCCGATATCCATGCGCGCCTCACCCGTTGGTCCCGTTGCCGTTGCAAACCCCGCTGGGGCTTTTCACAATAGCCGGCAATCAGCATGCATGAGACTTATGACATTTCCCCGATTGAAAATCCATCTTCCCGCTCTCCTTCTGCTGACACTGGCGGGCTGCGTTTCCTTGCCTGATCCCAGCGCCGACATCGAGCGTTCGGCGCTGCTGGTGCAGGGCGCTTTGACCGCGGAGGCAGAGATCTATGCGCCGGTAGAGCTGCGCTTCGCGCAAGAACGCGTGGCGCAGGCACGCGTCGCGCTGGCCGATGGCGACAAGCGGCGCGCGGCACGGCTGGCGGCGCAGGGAGAGGCCGATGCCGAATTGGCGATGGCGCGGGCGCGTCTCGCTCGACTGCGCGCGGCGGCCGAAGCGCAGTCGGTGGAGAATGCAAAATTGCGTGCCGAACTGCTGGGAGAGTCGCCATGAGCGGTCTGCGCACCCTCGCCCTGCTCGTATTGATTGTCGGCATCGGCCCCGTTCTGGCCGCCAAACGCGATCTCGAATATGAGCGCATCGAGCAGCAACTGCGCGCGTTCGAGGCCGATCCGGAAATTGGCAGCCTGGCTCCGGCCGAGACCTCGCGGGTGCGCGAGACGCTGGCACAGATGAAGCTGGCGGGGACGCGTGGCGAGGAGCGCACGCACCTGTCCTATCTCGCCGAACGGCGGCTGGACGGTGCCATCGCCGCCGCGAACGCCGTGCGCGAGGAGCGTCGCTTGACCCAGTTGCAGCGCGAGCGCGACCAGATCCTGCTCGAAGCCAGTCGTCGTGACGCCGAGATGTCGCGTCTCGAAGCCGAGAAGCTGCGGTTGCAGTCGCTGGCACGGGCCGAGGAGGCCGAGCGCGCACGCAGCGACGCGGATGCCGCGCGGGCCGAGAGCGTCGAGAGCGCGGCCCTGGCCGATGCTGCCCGCGCCGAAGCGGATCAGGCGCGACGGGTGGCGCAGGCACAGTCAGCCGAGGCCGAACTGGCCAAGCGCGAGGCCGAACTGGCAGTGGCCGCCGCCGACAGCCTGCGTATGCAGATGCAGTCGCTGACCGCGCGCGAGGAGGCGCGTGGCAGCGTCATGACCCTGGGCGAGGCGGTGTTCGCTGCCGGGCGTTCGCAGCTGCTGCCCGAGGCCATCGAGAATCTCGACACCGTCGTCGACTTCGTCAATCGCGACGCCACGCGCAGCGTGCGCATCGAAGGCCACACCGATGCCAGTGGCAGCGACAATGCCAATCAGGTGCTGTCGCAGCAGCGGGCGGATGCGGTGTTGGCGGCGTTGGCGGCACGCGGTGTCGATGCGGCGCGCATGACTGCGATCGGCCGCGGCGAGGACGTCCCGGTGGCTTCCAACGAGAGCGTCGAGGGCAAGGCGCGCAATCGTCGCGTCGAGATCATCCTGCTCGGTCGATAACGTTTTCTTAACCCGCAACCGGCTGATTTTTCGGGGGTCGAAAACGGGCTGAAATCCGGCTTGCCGGGCTCCGGGGAACGGAGTAGGTTCGAGCCACATGCCGCACCGTATCGATGTCCGGCATGGCAGGAAGGTCCGACGATGCAAGCCTGTTGCAGTCTCGAGGAAGCCGCCGCCGACCACCACCGTGTGGGTCGAGCCGGGACGCGTACCAGCTGCCACTCCACGGGCCCCAGTATCCCCACGCGCACCCACGTCGCCCGCCGCAAGGCCGGGTGGCGCGCCGTGGCGCCTTTGCATGCAGAGGAGGTCAGCTGATGTTCGAATCACAACAGCGTGAAGTCGAGGCGATGATGAGCCAGAGCCCGGAGTTTCGGAGCCTGTTCCTCAAGCACCGCGAACTCGACAAACAGGTCCGTGACGCCGAATTGGGCGTTCTGCCCATTGACGACGTGACCCTGGTTCGATTGAAGAAAGAGAAGTTGTGGGCCAAGGACAAGCTCACCAACATCTGGGAGCACAGGGCCTGAAACGTCGCCGCACACGAAGTGCGGCAGGAATCGTGCAGGGCAGGACCCTGCGGTGGGAGCAGCCGCAAACGGATTGCGCAGGCAGACGGTGCTCCTCGGCGGCGGCCGGTGGCGAAAGCCCCGGCCGTTCGCTTTTTCGACTCGGCGGCTATCATTCTGCGCTCCTTCGCAGCGGAAGCCGGACATGCCCCAAGTCAACAGCGTGCTCGAACTGATCGGCAAGACGCCGATGGTCAAGGTCCAGAAGCTCGATACCGGACTGTGCGAGCTGTATCTGAAACTCGAAAGCGCGAATCCGGGTGGCTCGATCAAGGACCGCATCGGTCTGTCGATGATCGAGGCGGCCGAGCAGGCCGGACACATCCGGCCGGGCGCGACGCTGGTCGAAGGCACCGCCGGCAATACCGGGATCGGTCTCGCTCTGGTCGCGCAGCAAAAGGGCTACAAGCTCGTGCTCGTGGTGCCGGACAAGATGAGCCGCGAGAAGATCTTCAACCTCAAGGCGATGGGTGCGGAAGTGGTGCTGACCCGCTCCGATGTCGCCAAGGGCCACCCGGCCTACTACCAGGATCTGGCCGCGAAGATCGCAGCCGACACGCCCGGCGCCTACTTCATCAACCAGTTCGGCAATCCAAGCAATCCCAAGGCGCACGAGGAGGTCACCGGCCCGGAGATCTTCGCCGACATGGACCGCGACATGGACGCAATCATCTTTGGCGTCGGCTCCTCGGGCACGATGACCGGGTTGTCGCGTTACTTCGCGCGTGAAGCGCCGGACGTCGAACTGGTCATCGCCGATCCGGTCGGCTCTATCCTCGCCCAGTACATCAACGAGGGCGTGCTCAGCACCAAGAGCGGCAGCTGGATGGTCGAGGGCATCGGCGAAGACTTCCTGCCGAGCATCAGCGACTTCTCGCGCGTGAAGAAAGCCTATGCGATCAGCGACAGGGAGAGTTTTCTGGCCGGGCGCGAGCTGCTTGCGAAAGAGGGCATCCTCGGCGGTTCCTCGAGCGGCACCATCCTCGCCGCGGCGCTGAAATATTGCCGCGAACAGAAGACGAAGAAGCGCGTGGTCGCGTTCGTTTGCGACACCGGCAACAAGTACCTGTCGAAGATGTACAACGACTACTGGATGCTCGACAACGGCTTCCTCGAACGCCCGGTGCACAACGACCTGCGCGACCTGATCAACCGCCCGTATTCGCAGCGCGACACCGTCGTGATCGGCCCCAACGACCTGCTCACCGTGGCCTACCAGCGCATGAAGCTGTACGACGTTTCCCAGTTGCCGGTGATGGATGGCGACCAACTCGTCGGCATCGTCGACGAGTCCGACGTGCTCATGCACGTCTACGGCGACGAGGCGAGGTTCCGCGACCCGGTGTCCACGGCGATGGTCAGCAAACTCGAGAAGGTCGAGGTCAAGTCGCCGATCGAAGCCCTGCTGCCGGTGTTCGACAAGGGCCACGTCGCCATCGTCACCGAGTCGGAAAAATTCCTCGGCCTGATCACCCGCATCGACCTGCTGAATTACCTGCGGCGCAGGGTGCAGTAGGGCTTCTGCTGCTGGGCAGTTGGGCCAGATGCTGCTGACGCTTGCCATGTATATGGGCGTATGTATATTGTTGCGCATGGACTTCACTTGGCACGAGCCCAAGCGCGCGGTGAATTTAAGAAAGCATGGGTTCGACTTCGCCGATGCGGTGCGAGTGTTCGCCGGCCCGACGATCACTGCCGAGGACGCACGCGACTACGGCGGCGAACAGCGATTCAACACGACCGGTTTTCTCGGGACCGCAATCGTGACGATCTGCCACACCGAATCCGAGGCTCAAATCCACATCATTTCCATGCGCAAGGCAGAGCCCGATGAAACCGAAAATCTCGCCCGCTACATCTAAGCCTCCACGTCTTCGAGTTGGACTGAAGGATGTCACCGCCGAAGAGTTCTCCAAGGCCGTGCAAGAGCGGCTCGGCAAACAGCGAGTATCGATCATGCTAGACGGGGCGATCATCGCGTACTTCAAGACCAAAGCCGGCGAGCGCGGCTACCAGACGTTGATCAATCAGGCGCTGCACCGGGCGATCCTTGGTGACCAGATCGATGCGACCATCCGCAAGGCGATCAGAGAGGAACTGCACGCCTGAACTTCATGCGTGAGCTGTGGCTCGAATTTCCTCTTGCCAGGCTCAAGGCGCGTGCGATGAGCGCTACTCCGCCCGCAACGCGTACGCCGGATCAATGCGCGCGGCGTGGCGTGCGGGCAGCCAGCTCGCGAGTGCTGCCGTCGCAAAAAGAACCAGTGTCGCCGCCGCGAGAGTGGCCGGATCCATCGGCGAGACGTCGTAGAGGAATGCGCTCAGCAAGGGCGCCAGCATCACGTACAACATGAAGCCGGCGAAGACGCCGCTGGCGGTCAGCATCAGCCCGCGCGTGGCGACCAGTCGGGCGATGCGCGAAGGGTTGGCACCGAGCGCAACGCGCACGCCGAATTCGCGCGTGCGCAGGGCGACCATGTAGGCGATCACGCCGTACAGGCCGATCGCGCCGAGCAGCAGGGTGATGGCCGCAGCGGCGCTGATCGGCGTCAACGTCAGCGACAGGCGCGCGGTCGAAGCGCGCATCACTTCATCCATGGACTCGATGTTGAAGATCGGCACGCTCGGGTCGAGATCGCGCACGATGCGGCGGATCGCCGGCACAAGCACATCCGACGATTCTCTCGACTTCACGACCAGCGCCATCAGGTGGCGGGCGTCGTGTTCGCTTGCATCGACCGGCACCGCCTGCGGCCGGTAGACCATGGCGGACGGTGTCGTCGCGAGATCGTGTTCGCGCACATCGCCGACGATGCCGACGACGGTGTAGCTCGGTCCGCCCGCGGCGCGCGTCAAGCGCTTGCCGATAGCCGCTGCGCCGGTTGCATCGTTGAACAGGGCTGCGGCGGCACGCTGGCTGATGACGATGTCTGCGTTCCTCCCGCTCCCGATCGGCCTGAAGCCGCGTCCGGCAATCAGCGGAATTCCCATCGCCGAAAAATAGCCTTCGTCGACGACATGCATATGCAGCGTCAGCTTGCGGGCGTCCCCTTCGCTGCGAAAGGTCTCCTGCAGCGACCAGCCGGGGGCGAGGGGCACACGCATGGTCAGACCGGCAGCGGTCACTGACGGCAGCGCGCGGACCTGCTCGCCGAGGCGCGCGTAGAACGCAACCGCGGCCGCATCGTCGAAGCGCGCGAATGGCAGCAGCGTCCAGACGACGGAGACATCTTCGGCATCGAATCCGGGATGCACGTCGTGCAAGCGTTGCGCACTGCGCGACAACAGTGCCGAGGCGACCGTGACCACCAGCGCCAGCGCGATCTGCAATGCCGCGATGCCCATGCGCACGTGTTGTCGAGGTCGACCGCTCGATGCGCCACGCGCGCCGTCGCGCAAGTGCTCGGACAGGCGCGCGCGGCGCAGGCGCAACGCCGGCACCGCGGCACAGAGGCATGCGCTGGCGAGGCTGATCAGGGCGATGAAGCCCACGCTGGGCAGCCCGACGCCCAATTCCGCGAGCCGCGGGATGTCGCGTGGACCGAACGCCACGACGACACGCACGGCGACCGCCACGACCAGCAAGGCCAGCACGCCGGCGCCCGCCGCAAGCCATGACGACTCGCCAAGAAAGTGCGTGGCGATGCGCAGGTGGCTGGCGCCAAGCGTCGCCCGCACCGCGAGTTCGTTCTGGCGCGCATCGGCACGGATCAGCATCAAGTTGGCGACATTCGCCCATGCCACCAGCAGCACCAGGGCGGCAGCCGCAGCGAGCATCCACAGCGTGCGCGCGATGTCTGCCGTGAACGCTTCGCGCAAGGGCTGCACCACCGGCTGGAGTCGCGTCTCGGCCAACCAACCCGCGGTTGCTCCGCCGGATTCGAGTAACGGAAATGCTTCCGCCATCTTCGGAAGCAGCGCGGCCAGTTCATGCTGTGCTTGTTCTGCGCTCACGCCGGGCTTGAGTCGCGCGACACCCGAATACAGGAACTCGCCAACGACTGCATCCCTGGGCAGCCTCGCCGACAGCCAGACGCGAGTGTTGACGTCCGGAAATGCAAAGCTCGCGGGCATCACGCCGACAATTTCGCGCGGCACGCTGTTGACCATCATGGTCTTGCCGAGCACAGTCGGTGAGGCGCCAAATCTTGATCGCCATTCGGCTTCGCTGAGCATCACCGTCGTGACGCCGCCCGGTCGTTCTTCGTCGGCGGTGAACGAGCGACCGAGCATCGGCGTGACTCGCAGCAACGGCACCATCGATGCAGTCAGCCACGTCGCCGTGACCCGCTCCGGCGCGTCGTCATTGCCCTCGGTCCAGATGTTCGTGTTGCCGGTGCGATAGAAGCCGACCTCGGCGAGTTGTGTCGCGTGCTCCCGGTAGGTGAAGTACAGCGCTGGCGGCTGCTGCATGCGGCCGCTCTGCGATGTCTGCAGGCCGATGCTGACCAGGCGATCGGGTTCGCCGTAGGGCAGCGGTGCCAAGAGCACGCCATGCACGACGGCGAACATCGACCCGAGCGCCGCGATGCCCAGGGTCAGGGTCAGGATCGCCGCGATGGCGAAGGGCGGCGATCGCCTCAGCGAGCGCCACGCGGATCTCATCGCCGTTCCCCGAACAGCGACCCGAAGCTGAGATAGAAGGAATCTTCGCCGCCCTCGGCGAGGCCGTAACCGAAGAAGATCGGACCGAGCGGCGAGTCGATGCCGACGAAGGCGGAGCCGGCGAACAACAGCGAGTCGAGGCTGATGGCGTCGCGCGTGGCCCAGACGTTGCCGGTTTCGACGCTGGCGCCGATGTAGGCGGGTAGCGCGAACAGTTGCGACATGTCGCCGAAGCGGCGGTAGTAGATGGCGCGGGCCAGCGCGCTGTGCTCGCCGGTGAGTTCGCGGTCTCCGAAGCCCGAGAGGCGGGAGAAGCCGCCAAGCGTGGCCAGTGCGCTGAAGGATTCGGGGTTGCCCCAACTGGTCTGCGCTTCCATGCCGAGCAGCAGACGATGGCGGTCGAAGGCGAAGGCGCGATGCCAGTCGGCGTGCACGACTTCACCGTTGGCCTCGGAGCCGAGGCCGGGGCGGCTGATGCTGAGGTCGATGGCGCCGCGACGGCCGGAAGTCGGGAAGCCGAGGTCGTCGAGGCTGTCGTGATCGAGTGCGAACACGAAGCTGGTGGCATCGGAGGTGAAACCGCTGGCGCCAGGCAAGGCGCCGGTTTGCACTTGGGCGCGGTTGTGGCCGTACTCGAGCCCGCCTTCAACACGCCAGCTGTGGCCCATATTGGCCCCGACGCGGGCACCGACGAGCGCGCGGCGCAGCCGCGCCTCCAGCACGCCCGAGCCGACTTGGAAAGGCTGGTTGCGCGCGTCGAAGCGGATCTCGGGGCGCCAGTAATATTGGCCGCGCTCACCCCAGGGTTGGTACCACTCGCCACTGATTGCGGCGACGCGCCCGAGGTCGGCGCGCACGCGTGCTTCGGCGCCGCGTTCGGAGAGCCCGGTGAACGTCGCTTCTGCGGAAAGTTGATAGTCGCTGCGACCGTTGAAATCGTCCGACAACTGCAAGCCGAATCCGACGAAGTTCGGGCCCCAGCCCTTGTCGATGGGCGTGACCAGCAAGCCGGTGGCATTGCCGCGACGCTCCAGGTTGTAGAGGATGCGTTCGTAGTGACCGGTGCCGTAGGCCTCGCCAATGCGCTGTTCGATGTCGGCGCTGTCCATCGGCGCGCCGACAGCGTCGCGCATGGCCGTGTGCACGAACAGCGGAGAGCGAGTGCGCCGGGCATCCACGTCAACGAACTCGAGTTTGGGCGCATCGAACTCCGCCCGCCGCTGCTGCAGGCGGACGGCGGCATAGGCGTCGCCGGGCAGGGCCAGCGGTCGCAATCTGGCGACCACGGCTTCTGCCGCTGCAGCGCCCTTGTCAATCGCACTCAGCGCGCGGTCGAATTCGGCGCTGCCCAGGTCGCCGAGGTCGGGCCGGATCAACACGTCTTGCGGCGACATCGCGGCGAGCACGGCGTCGGTGCGCTGTTTCATCAACAGCGTGATCATCTGCAGCGTGATCGACAGCGGCGAGCCGAGCTTGTCCTCGGCCATCATCGGTTCGCCGACATCGACGACGATGACGCGATCCACGCCCATCGCCTTGACCACGTCGACCGGCACGTTGTTGACGATGCCGCCATCGACCATCAACTTGCCGTTGACGCGGATCGGCGCGAACGCGCCCGGCACCGACATGCTGGCGCGGATCGCGAGCGCGAGATCGCCCTTGCGGAACACCACCTGTTCGCCCTTGCCGATGTCGGTGCCGATGGCTCGGAACGGAATCGGCAGTGCGTCAAAGTTCTTGAGATCCCAGTACTGCAGCAGCATGCGTCGCAGCAGGTTGAGGAACTTCTGACCTTGCAGCACGCCACGCGGCGCGATCAGCTTGCCTTCGCGCAGGCCCAGCTTGAACTCGAGCAGGTCGCGGTAGTCCTCGTCCTTGCGCCGCATCGGCAGCTCCGCGCGCGCCGGGTCGTCGCTGAAGAAATCCTTCCAGTCGAGCGACGCAATCAGCGCCTCGATCTCGTCCGGGGTGTACCCGGCGGCGTACAGGCCGCCGACGATCGAACCCATGCTGGTGCCGGCAATGGCGTGGATCGGGATGTGTTCGCGTTCCAGCACCTTGAGCACGCCGATATGCGCCGCCCCGCGCGCGCCGCCGCCGCCGAGCACGAGCCCGATGCGCGGCGCACTCGCGAGCGCATGCGCGTAGGCGTCCGGAGTCGCCTCCTGTTCTTCACGGGCGGTCGTGGCGGCGCGGCTGGCGACGGAACCGATCAGCAACAGGATGGCGAAGGCGAGGCGCATGGGAGATCCGGGCAATCCGATGCACCCATGTTAGCGGTCGCGCTACGCTACGCGCCCGTTTTTCGAGGTGATCCATGGCCCAGTCGAAACTCGTGCGCGGCCTCGGCACGCGCGCCATCCATGCCGGACAGAAGCCCGACCCGAGTACCGGTGCGGTGATGACGCCGATCTACGCGACCAGCACCTACGTGCAGCGCAGCCCGGGCGAGCACCAGGGCTTCGAGTACTCGCGCTCGCACAACCCGACGCGTTTCGCCTACGAGGACTGCGTCGCCGCGCTCGAGGGCGGCCGCAAGGGCTACGCCTTCGCCTCCGGCCTGGCGGCCACCGCGACCGTGCTCGACGCGCTCGATGCCGGCAGCCACGTGATCGCGATGGACGACATGTACGGCGGCACCTACCGCCTGTTCGAGCGTGTGCGCCGCCGTTCCGCTGGCCTCGATTTCAGCTACGTCGACCTGAACGACCCGGTGTCGCTGAAGGCCGCGCTGCGCCCGAACACGCGCATGATCTGGGCGGAGACGCCGACCAATCCGCTGCTGAAACTGGTCGATCTGGGCAAGGTGGCGGCGTTCGCGAAGAAGCACAATGTGATCCTCGCGGTCGACAACACCTTCAGCTCGCCGATGCTGCAGCGGCCGCTCGAGTTCGGCGCCGACATCGTCATGCACTCGGCGACCAAGTACCTCAATGGCCATTCCGACATCGTCGGCGGCATGCTCGTGGTCGGCGAGAACCGTGATCTGGAGGAGCGCATCACCTTCCTGCAAAACGCCGTCGGCAGCGTGCAGGGACCGTTCGATTCCTTCCTCGCGCTGCGCGGTTTGAAGACCTTGCATCTGCGCATGCAGGCGCATTGCGCCAATGCCGGCGAACTGGCGAAGTGGCTGGAAAAACACCCCAAGGTCGAGCGCGTGATCTATCCGGGACTCAAGTCGCACCCGCAGCACGCGCTCGCGAAAAAGCAAATGGATGGCTGCGGCGGCATGATCTCGATCGTGGTCAAGGGTGGGTTGAAGTCGGCGCGCAAGATGATGGAGCGTTGTCAGATCTTTGGCCTGGCCGAGTCGCTCGGCGGGGTCGAGAGCCTGATCAATCACCCGGCGATCATGACCCACGCCTCGGTGCCGATCGAGAAGCGCAAGGCGCTTGGCATCAGCGATGCGTTGGTGCGGCTTTCGGTCGGCGTCGAGGACGTCGCCGATCTGCGCGCCGACCTGGAGCAGGCGCTCGGGTGATGGGGCATTGCGGGGCGAAGCCCGCTCCCACAGGTGCACCGACCCACCCTCATGGAGCCCCTGTGGGAGCAGGCTCCGGCCCGCGATAAGGACAACCTCATGCTGCGCTGGCTCGCCTTGATCGCCTTGTTCCTGGCCGGCTGCACCCCAGTGGCACCCAGGCCGAGTGCTGAGCTGCCCGACGCACGCGCGGAACTGCAAGCCTTTCGCGGGCATTACGCGACGGTGCGCTCGGCCCTGGCGGGCGATGACGCGAGTGCGGTGCTCGCCGCGAGCGAAGCCGCACTCGCGCTGATGCCCGATCTGCCGAACCTGCACTACGCCCGTGCCGTGGCGCTGGCCAAGCTGGGTCGTAGTGATGAGGCGCTGAGCGAACTCGACCACATGGCCGCGACCGGGCTCGCCTTCCGCATCGCGCAGGAACCGGGTCTGGCGGCGCTGCGTTCGCAGCCGCGCTTTGCCGCCCTGGTCGAACAGTTCGAGGCCAATCGCCAGCCGCGCGGCCCGATCGAGCTCGCGTTCAACGCCAGCGGCCTGGCGGCGGACTTCATCCCGGAATCGATCCTGCGTGACGAAGCCAACGGCCGCTGGTGGCTCGGCAGCGTGCGGCATGCGCGCATTGACGCCGTGGATCAAGGCGGCGCCGCCTACGATTTTGTCGCGGCGGGTGACGGCGGCCTGCTCGGCGTGCTCGGCATGCGCGCGCTCGGCGACACGCTCTGGGTGGCGTCGGCCGGTCTGGCCGAGACCGCAGGCATCGTCAAGGCCGACATTGGCCGCAGCGGCCTGTTCGAGATCGACGCGCGCAGTGGCCGCGTGCGCCACTCGTGGTGGCTGCCCGCGGATGGACAGATGCATGCGCTCGGCGACGTGCTGGTGCTCGGCAGCGATGTGTTTGCCAGCGACGGCATCGGCGGCGGCATCTACCGCCTCGATGCGGCGCGCGCGTCGCTGCAGGCACTCGTCGCGCCGGGATTGCTGTTGTCGCCGCAAGGCATGGCCGCGCTCGATGGGCGGCGAATCGTGATCGCCGACTACCCGACCGGCTTGTGGCTGCTCGATCACGAAACGGGCGCACTGCGGCGCCTGCCGGCGGACACCGGCGCGCTCACCGGGATCGACGGGCTCTACGCGCACCAGGGTGAGCTGATCGCGATCCAGAACGGCACCGCGCCGAAGCGCATCCTGCGCATCCGCCTCGACGCTGCCGGCGAACGTGTCGCGGCAGTCGAAGTACTCGCGCAGAACCTGCTCGGCTGGGGCGAACCCTCGCTCGCCACGATCCACGACGGCGCGCTCTACTACATCGCCAACAGCCAGTGGGACCGCTTCGACGCCAACGCTCAACTACCGCCGCTGGACCAACTGGACCCGCCGCGGGTGATGCGACTGGGGCTGGATTGAGCGACATCGCCTGCGTTCACGCAACCGGGTCTTCCCCGCGCGTGTTCGCAATCTGCGCGGCCTGCAGCCGCTCCATGATCTCCTCGACGCCGAATGCGACCTTCGGAGGAATTTGTCGTTGCGGATAGAACTGTTCGACCAGCGCCATGGCTTCCGCTGCGTCTGAGAGCCCGATGCGGCGTGCGAGCGCTGCAATGTCGGAAATGTCATGCGACCCGTCGATTCCTTCAGGGCGCATGGCCATGCACTTCATCGCAAACAGATACTCGGCCGACGCCAAATGCACGCGCAGGCCGCCGCACTCGCTGCCGGGAAACTCGCGCATCAGTTCCATGGACTCGTGCGCCGACAAGTAGCCCTTGACGCCGTCGTTCAACCAGTCTTCCGGCCAGCCGCGCTCCAGCGCGATCTGGTGGCACAGATCACGCGCGAACGAAGCGTTCGAGCGGATGACTGCATCGACGTCGCGGGTGGCGATGCGTGCGTCGAACGCCAGCACGAGCGCGGCGCCACCATAGATCGAGAGGTCGACCAATCGCTGGGCCGCGCGTGCGTGCACGTCCAGTTCGCGCAGCGCATCGAGAATCTGCGCCCGGCTCAGCATGGGCCGCTCGCGTCCGGGTCCTGGCGTCGCGGTCGCGACAAGGGGTCGCGATCGACGAAGATCAGGCGACGGCGGAAGGCGGTCGGGCTCTCGACCAGCGTGATCGCCTTGAGCGATTCGAGCCCTGCCGGGAACCAGGGCGCGTGCAGAAAGCGCTTTTCCGCCAGCGCCCATTCCGGGACATCGAGTGCGTAGCGGAACGCCAGGTGTTCGGCGACCGCGGCGAGATAGGCGTCGGCGCGCGGATTGCCGCTCGCTGCCGGCTCGTCGGCGAGCATGCACCGCCGCCGTGCTTTCTCGGGCTCGACATAGAATTCGTCGAGAAACTCGCGCAGCAGCACGTCGATCGGCTCGCTGGTTGTGGTGCGCGCGACTACCTCGCGCAGTGTGCGCGGACGAGCATTGCCCATGACTTCAGCAGGAGCATCCATGCTTCGATGATAGGCCAACTCGGGCCCGCGGCGGCGTTCAGGCCGAGCGCATCAATTGCTTCTAACGGCGCATGCGAGCGGCGTCGGATCACCCAATCCAGCCTGCCAGCACGAGCGAGCACCGCCGAACGCGATGGCGACCGCCTGAGTCACAACGGTCATTCGAGGTCGACCAAGCTGCTCTGCGAGAGAACGCAGAAAGAACGGCGTCGGTACGACTGCACCAAGTCTCAACGACCTTTCTCACGGAAAAACTGATAGGTGAGCCTTCTGATGTTGTGGAAATCGGAGGGCGCGAATTCGTTCGGATGCGTGGCTTTGTTTCGTAGTTCCTGCAACTGCGCCAGAACTCCTGATCGTTCCGTGACGAACGTTGCGTCGCAACCAGTTGCAGACATCAGGTGAACTACGGCGGCCGGGAGCTTGGAAAAACTGCGGAACAGGTAGAGACACGACCCGAGCGTGGGTAGGTCTTGCTTGCGACCTTGCTGTTCTTGCATTTGCGCATACACGGGAGACGCGAACACGTCCCTAAGCCTAAAGACAAGTTCACTCTCAACCGACTTGGCGTACGCGTTGCCAACAGATCCCCAGTTCTTCAGGCCCTGCCCAATCGGCTTTCCAAGTTCAAGGTGAAGGCGTGAGTAGTGCATCTCGGCATCGACCAGGAATTCCTTCGTTGCAGGCGCCAGAATGACCCAGCCTTCGTTGCCAACCTGCTGCAAGACATGGCTCTTGATTTCGCTCCTGCTAAGTGCGGCGTTCCTTGACTCGACTTGTGGGCAAAGAGTGTTTGCGGCGATCGATTTCAACACGCTGGTTTCCGGCGACTGAACATCCTTCAATGCGCCGCCCAAGGCCGCCGCCATCGCCCGCTGAAGGGATTCGAAATTCGATGCCGACACGAAGCTTGCCGCCATGTCTCTCAGTTCGCGCGCGGTGAAGTAAAGCGATGGCATCCCAGTCATTGATTGGGAAAAAACGCCGAAGGCGGCAAGCGCACAGCCAAGTTCGACAAGTCCACTTGAAGCAGCCGATTGACTCGCCAGGAAAAAGCGACGAGCACGCTGTCGCAAGCGGCGCGCGCGCTCACTTGCATCGTCGTTCTCAAACCAGTGCTCGCCCAGAAATTCCGAAAGGCTGAAGATGTCTTGCGCCAAGAGCCAGCGTACGTCGTGCCCTGATCGATCGAAATGCGCATCGAAGCAGTGCCAGTGCTCAACTGCCTCGTAGTCCCCGGCGGACGTGCGCGCAAAGAGCCAGAGCAGATAATCCAGACTGCCGAAGTCCATCGGCAGTGTGCCACAGCCGATCCATTGCGTGCCCTTGAACATGTTGCCCAACAGTCGGTCCACGCCGTCATCGAACATCGACCTTTCGCTACTCGAAAAGCGGAACAACGATTGCGAGACGTCTTCCAGAAGCCGCTCGCAAATGCCTACGATCTGAGTCCACGGTAGGTATGCGTGTGGTGCGATGTCGGTTCGCCCGTACTTTCCGTCCATGCCGTCGGCCCATGCGCGTTCGGGGCCCAGCGGAATTCTGGTGATCAAGTCGAAGACGTGTGCGCGCGCCACCGGTTCGACTGGATCGATATCAATATGCCTGAACAGCACGCTCGCGAGAGCTGGTCGAGAACGGAGAATCTGGCGGACCAGCGCCAAGCCATCGCTCGCCGTGCGTTCGCATGGGCCATCTGAGTTTGACACGAGCGCATTCAGCCTCGCGGCCAGCAATATCAACCCGTCGACGCACGCACCTGCCTGCGCTGTGGTGATGGCGGGCTCGGCGGTGAGCTTCGCGAGGATCGTGCTCGAAACTCCAAGAGCCACGGTGCTCACGAGTAGTATCGTGGCCGCGTCACTGCACTGGGAGATGAGCGCAGATGGCGTGGCATCCGATGCAGCAAATGCTTGCCGGAGATAGGTTCCAATGACATGGCCTGGATTTCCCTGCGGGAAGACTTCGTTCAGCTTGTCTGCCAATTCCCAAGACGCTCGAAATGGACCATAGGGATCGGCGGGATTGGAAGCACGGGCCTGCTCTCGTCGTTCCAGAGAAAGCAGCTTCTCCGCGTACTGCCTAGGCGTTAGTGCGTCGACCAACAATGAACTTGGTGCCGTTGAACTATGCAACTCTTCGAGTTCGCTCAACGCCTGCGATTCGGCTTCAGTAGGTCTCGGGGATCGGAACTGGTAGTGCTGCAGCCAGTCGATCAGTTCGTCTACCGCGGCGTCTCCGCTTGCCGAAATTGCGGAAGTGATGCCTGCCTTGCCTAGGGTGGCCTCAATCGGAGCGGCCGAAATGCCGAGCCGAATTGCCAGAGCTATGCAGCTTAGGAGTGCCTTCAGGCTGGGGCGCTTGCGAAGTGACTTGCAGGCTTCGGCCAGTCTCGAATGGGGCGTTTGGGTGATATTTGATTTCACGATGCCTCGTCAGATAGGCGCTGTGGCACCGCGATGCAGCTCACCCAATCCAGCCCGCCAGCACGAGCAGGGCGAGCACTGCCATCCAGACCACGAGGATGCGCCAGATCAGTGACTGGGATTGGTGCAGCGGCAGCAGGGTGGTGTTGGCGGCTTCGTCGTCGAGGTCTTCGTCTTCGGCGTCGACGCTGGCGCGGGCGGCGGCGAACAGGAAGCCGATGTCGCGCACCAGGTAACCCTGGCCGATGCCGTGGTGGAAATCGCGCCAGCTTTGCGCGACGGCATCGAAATCCGCAGCCAGTGCCATCGACAGGGTCATCATCTGCGCCGCCGGCCAGTCGAGCAGGACATGCAGTTCGCGCAGCGCGTCGGCATGCGCTCGCGGCAGCGCGCTGCGGAAGGCTTCGGTCTGCGCCACCAATTGCACCAGCCGATACAGCAGGGCGCCGGCGGCACCAAGCAGCAGGAACCAGAACAGCACGCCGAACCAGCGCGTCAGCGCGGCGCGGAACACGGTATCGACCAGGGTGCGGCCGTCGAGGGCGAGCGGCGGTACCGGCGGGTCGCTGGGGATTTCCTGCAAGGCCTGTACACGCGCGTCGCGGTCGGCGGCTTGCGTCACCGCGCCGATGTCGGCATCCAGATCACGCGGACCCCAGCAGTAGAACAGCAGGAGGGTGGCGAGCAGAAACGAGGGGAACCCGTAGGCCTGGCCCCAGAGCAGAAATTGCAGCAGTGCCAGTACGGCAACCGGTACGCCGATCGACCAGCAGCCGCCGTAACGGCCGGCCCAGAGGGTGGAGCTGGCGAAGGGATTGAAGTCGCCGCGCAGCCAGCCTTCGAACCAGCCGTAATGGCGCAACCGGCCAAGCTCGGGCAGGCTGTGGCTCAGGATGATCGAGACAAGAACGGCGAGTAGTGCGGTGGCCATGGGCGCTTCCTGCGTTGCGCCGATTCTATGCCAAGCGCGTCCGCAACTGCGAAGCGTGCCCTCACATCGCCAGTTCGATCGCGCCGGTCGCGGCCAGTTCGTCGATCAGGGACTCGTTGTAGCCGAGTTCGAGCAGCACTTCGTGGGTGTGCTCGCCGCGCAGCGGCGGCGCCCGTTCGGAATGGTGCAGGCGCCCGTCGAAGCGCAGCGGGTTTGCGATCTGCGGCAGGTGTGTGTGCAGCGTGTGCGGCAGATCGAAGCGCAGCCCGCGCGCCTCCACCTGGGGGTCGGCGAAGACCTCTTCCAGATCCTGCACCGGCCCGCACGGGATGCTGGCGTCGTCGAGCGCGCGTCGCCACTCGGCCTTCGAGCGCGTGCGCATGCGTTCGCTGATCAAGGGCGCCAGCAGGTGCCGGTTGGCGACGCGCAGGCTGTTGCTGGCGAAGCGCGCGTCGTCGGCCCAATCCGCCGAGGCGATCTCGCAGAAGCGGCGGAACTGCATGTCGTTGCCGACGGCGATGAACAGGTCGCCATCGAGCGTCGGGAAGGCTTGGTAGGGCACGATGTTCGGGTGCGCGCTGCCGAGGCGCTCGGGAATCTCGCCTGCGATCAGGTAGTTCATGCCCTGGTTGGCGAGGATGGCGACCGCCGAGTCGAACAGTGCGGTGTCGATCCAGGTGCCGCGTCCGGTGCTCTGGCGCTGGATCAGGGCTGCCTGGATGGCGTTGGCGGCATACAGGCCAGTGATCATGTCGACCACCGCGACGCCAACCTTGACCGGGCCACGACCGTGTTCGCCGGTGATGCCCATCAGCCCGGCCTGGGCCTGGATCATCGCGTCGTAGCCGGCTTTGGCCGCGTTCGGGCCGTCCTGGCCGAAGCCGCTGATCGAGCAGTACACGAGGCTGGGCGAAGTCTGCGCCAGGCTTTCGTAGTCGAGGCCCATGCGCCCGAGCGTGCCCGGTTTGAAGTTCTCGATCAGCACGTCCGAGGTGCGCACCAGCGCGCGCACGATCGACTGCGCGCGCGGGTCGGTCAGTTCCAGCGCCACCGAGCGCTTGCCGCGGTTGCAAGACAGGTAGTACGCCGATTCCTGGGTGGTCTGGCCCTCGTCGTTGACCAGCCACGGCGGACCCCACTCACGGGTGTCGTCGCCGGCGCCGCTGCGCTCGATCTTGATCACATCGGCGCCGAGGTCGGCGAGGATCTGGGTCGCGAACGGGCCGGCGAGCACGCGCGACAGATCGAGCACGCGAATGCCGGAGAGCGGGCCGGTCACGCGTGCTCTCCCGATCTCGGTGATCGGCGGCGGGGCAGGGCGGCAGGGTTCGGGCGCATCGGTGAATCCGGTCGGGCAACAAATTGAAAATCAGCCGCGGCTTGTAGCAGGCCGGCGCCGGCTGCTCAAGCCCGGCTGCCATGGCGAGCCGCGACGGCAGCCGCTACATTGACGCAATCCCGTTCGCGGAAGTGTGGACCCTGGCATGGATCGCAATCTGCTCGATGTGGTGCTGAGTTCCGATACGCGCAGTGCCGTGGTACAGCTGGGCGGCGAGTCGGACCAGGCCATCGCCGATCTGCTCACCGTCATCAACCCCGGTTTTGCGGTCGAGATTCTGAGCCAGTTTCCACCCGAGCGGCGTGAGCGCATTGCCGCGGCCACGCCGTTTGGCGCCGGCCAGCAATGGCTGCTCGACCATCATTACGAAGAGGGCACCGTCGGTCGGTTGATGGAGCGGCCGCTGGCGGTGTTCCGACCCGAGACCACCGTCGGCCAGGTGGTCGAGGCGCTGCGCGAGGTGGTGAAGAAGGCGTTCGTGACTTACGTGTTCGTGACCGAATCCGACGGCCGCATGGTTGGCGTCGTGGCATTTCGAGAACTGCTGTTCGCCGGCCGCGAGCAGTCGTTGGCTGCGGTGATGGTGAAGCAGCCATTCTCGCTGCGACCGGAGATGGAACTGGTCGACGCGATGCGCGAAGTGGTGACGCGCCACTATCCCGCCTACCCGGTATGCGACGCCGAGAACCGCCTGGTCGGATCGGTGCGCGGCCAGGTGCTGTTCGAGCAGCAGGCGTTCGAGATCTCGGCGCAGGCCGGTTCGATGGTCGGTGTCGAGAAGGAAGAGCGCCTGTCGACACCGTGGACACGCAGCTTCCGCTTCCGCCACCCGTGGCTGCAACTGAACCTGCTGACGGCGTTCCTGGCGGCGGCGGTGGTCGGCTATTTCCAGGATGCGATCGACCGCATCGTGTTGCTCGCGGTGTTCCTGCCGGTGCTTGCCGGACAATGCGGCAACAGCGGTTCGCAGGCGCTAGCGGTGACCTTGCGCGGCATGACGCTCGGAGAGCTGAAGCCGGGCCAGGGCGTCAAGCTGATTGCCAAGGAAGCGCTGCTCGGCTGGTGGAACGGGTTGATTGTCGGCTTGGTCGCCGGCCTCGCGTTGTATGTGATGGCGCGCGCGCAGCACAATCCGGATGCGCCGGTGCTGGCAGCGATCTGCGTGGTCGCGATGGCTTGTTCCTGCGTGCTGTCGGGCATTGCCGGCTCCGCCATCCCGCTCGGTCTGAAGCGGCTCGGGGCCGATCCGGCGACGGCGTCGGGCATCTTTCTGACCACCGCCACCGATGTCGTCAGCATGGGCACCTTCCTCGGTCTCGCCAGCTGGTTGCTGCTGTGAGCACGCTGCGCATCATCCGCTATCGCGACCTGACCGCGGTGCCGTGGAAGAACGGGCTCGGCATCACTCGCGAAATTGCATTCGAACCAGCGGCGAAGCTTGGCGCCGGCTTCCGCTTCCGGCTATCGCGCGCGGTGATCGACGCGCAGGCGGCGTTCTCGAACTACCCCGGCGTGCGCCGCTGGCTGCTGCTGGCGCGCGGTGGTGCGCTGGAGCTGCGCTTCGATGGCCGGCCGAGCCATCAGCTCGAACGCGTCGGCGAGTTCTGCGCATTCAGTGGCGACGATGTCGTCGAGGGTGTGCCGCTCGACGGCTCCAGCGAAGACTTCAACCTGATGCTCGGCGATCCCGCACTGGATGCCGAACTGCTGGTGCGGCCGATGGTGGGTTCGATGATCCTGCATCAACCCGCCGGCCAGTGGCTGGTGTTCCATGTGCTCGATGGCCATGCCCACGTGCAGGGTCAGAACGGCGTGCTATCGATGGGCGACACCATGCTCGCAAACCCGCAAGCCGAGGACCGCATTGCAGCGCGGATCGATGGCGGCGGCCTGGCGCTGATTGTGCACATCACGCCGCGCGCGTAGCGAGCCTGGATACCCCGCGAACGCGGGGGTGGTTGATCCCGCAGCAGCGGATACCGTGTTCGTGCCGGAGCAACCGGTGTCTTCGGTCGCTACGTCATGCGCTTGTTCCGTTTCAGCGTCCTCGCGCTTGGCCTGGGAGCCAACCTCGGTGTGTCCACACCGGTGACTGCCACCACGTTCGTGGTCGACTCGACGCAGGCGCTGATCCACGCTCCCGCGACTCCAGCGGGCGCGGGCGCGCGCTGCACGGCGACGCCCGCCGACTGCACGCTCTACGACGCCCGCATCGAGGCCGACGGCAATGTCGGCCCAGACCGCATCGAGTTCAACATCCCGATGAGCGATGGCGGCTGCGATGCCGGCAGCGGCGTGTGCAGGATCGTCGCCGACCAGACCATTGCCGGCGGTGGCGGCAATGCGCTGCGCTTCATCGATGGCGTCGAGATCGACGGCCAAACCCAGCCGGGCGCAACGCCGAACACGCTGGATGCGGTGCAGGGTGGGCTCGACATGAATCTGAAGATCGAGCTGGGTGGCCCGGTGGCACCAGCATCGGAGTACGGCTCGCGCCATCTCGATCTGGGCGGCGGCGGGTTGATCCGCGGCATCGCTTTCACGCGCATGCCCTTGGCAATCAAGGCCAGCCCGGCAGCGGGAAAGCAACTGCGCATCGAAGGATGCCTGTTCGGTGCCCGGCCCGGCAGCACACAGATGGTTTTCGCCAGCATCGAAGCGGACGAGGACCGGCTCTGGAATGCCATCGAGGTGGCGGAAACCGGCAGCACCGGTGCCGGCGACCCATTGCCGCAGGTGATCATCGGCGGCGCCGCGCCGGCGCAGCGCAACTGGTTTGCCAGCCACACTCGGGCGGTTGTGCTGCATGGCAAGCCGGTGGCGCTGGCGATGCACGGCAATCTGGTCGGAGCCAACAAGGACGCCCGCGGACGCAACGGCCTGGGCAGCGCGATTTCGCTGTCGACCTGGATCGCCGATGTGTCCGTGCGCAGCACGCTCGACATCGGTGGTGCCGACCCGATGTTGCGCAACTACTTCGGTGGCCAGTTCGTGCTCGAGAAGGGCATGACGCCGGGCAATGCGCTGGTGCGCGGCAATTTCTTCGGCGCTGACCCGGAAGGCACCGTCCTGGCCAATTCGAACGGTTCTATGGCGCTGGGCTCGGGATACCGCATCGGTGGCACTGGTGCCGGTGAAGGCAATTACTTCGTCAACCGCAGCGGGTCCTACGCGATCCTTAAGCACAGCGGCTCTGGCGGCGGCTTCGCCCTGCCGGGCGGGCGTTCCAGCGTGCTCGACAATATTGATCCGGCCAAGTGAAGTTTGAACTTTTCATGCGGCGTACTTTACGCGCGGATCCTGGAAATAGCTGCGCACGCGCTCGGGTGATTTTTCGAGTCTTTCCATAT
>Ga0073899_10000672_pt1 | contig 31385 bp, 24 predicted proteins | sample KloWWTmetaKNB5Ph_FD_88975 | JGI IMG/M metagenome (GOLD analysis project Ga0073899, IMG submission 88975) | Active sludge microbial communities from Klosterneuburg, Austria, studying microevolution and ecology of nitrifiers - Klosterneuburg... | ecosystem: Engineered > WWTP > Aerobic digester >... | reverse complement strand
GCGCGGCGGCAGGCTGTCGCGCGTCGCCACCTGGTCGAGCTGGGCGCCGAGCAGCGCGGCGATGTCCTCGGGGCGCTCGCGCAATGCCGGCACGTGTACCGACAGCACGTTGAGCTGGAAGTACAGGTCTTCGCGCAATGTGCCAGCCTGCAGCTCCTGCTCCAGCGGGCGCAGGCTGGAGACGATCACGCGCGCCGCCAACGGTCTTGGCCGCTGGCCGCCTTCGGGCACGTACTGGCGCGCGGCGATGGCCGCAGCCAGCCGCGCCTGGGTGCTGGCATCCAGGCTGGCGACCTCGTCGATGTAAAGAACGCCGTTGGCGGCCTGGGCGATCGCCCCGGCGTCTTCGCCGTGGGCGCCGTCGCGACCGAACAAGGCGCCGACGCCGCGCTCGCCGGCCATGGTCGCCGCCGCGAAATGCACGAACGGCGCCGCCGCGCGCGGCCCATGGCCATGCACGTAGCGCGCCAGCCCCTCTTTGCCGGTGCCGGTCTCGCCGCGGATCAGCAGGGGCGCGTCGACATGCGCGGCGCGTTCGAGCTGGGTGCGCACGATCTGCATCGCGGTGCTGCCGCCGATTGGCGGCGGCGGCGCGACACGCGCGCGCAGGCCGAGGTTTTCGCGCTTCAGTGCGGCATGTTCGAAGCCGCGATTGACCGTGGCCAGCAGCTTCGCCAGCGACACCGGCTTCTCCAGGAAATCGTAAGCGCCGAGCTTCAGTGCACTGACCGCGGTCTCGATGCTGCCGTGGCCCGAGATCATCACCACCGGCGCACCGGGGCCGCCTTGTTCTTGCCATTCCTGCAGCAGCGCGACACCGTCGCCGTCGGGCAACCAGACATCGAGCAGGATCAAATCGGGCTTGAACGCGGGCAACACCGCACGCGCCGCGACCACGCCATCCGCGGTCTCGACCAGATGACCTTCGTCGAGCAGGATGTCGCCGATCAACTGGCGGATGTCGGGCTCGTCGTCGACGACCAGCACGCGGTTCTGGTTCATGCACACCTCAAAGACCGGTGCCGAGCATAGCGAAGCGCATCGCGCCGCCGCCATGGCGCCCGCGCGCTGTCACCACGCTTGCAACAACGGGCTGGCACAATCGCGGGCTCCCGTACCGGTCCGCCCATGGAACTCAGCCACATCCTTCTCCTCGCCCTCATCCAGGCGATCACCGAATTTCTGCCGGTATCCAGTTCCGGCCACCTCGGGCTGATCGGCTTCCTGTTCGGCTGGGACTATCAGGGCGTCAGCTTCGACCTGGCGCTGCATTTCGGCACCCTGCTGGCGGTGCTCGGCTACTACCGGCGAGATCTGGTCACGATCGCGACGGCGATGCTGCGACGCGATCGCAGCGAGCATGGCCGCGTCCAGCGCCGGCTCGGCATCGGCCTGGCGCTGACCACGATCTCGGCGATCATCGTCGGTGCGGCGATGGGCGAGGAAACCGCCGCCGCCCTGCGCGTGCCAACGCTGATTGCGGTCAATTTGATCGCGTTTGGCGTGTTGCTCGGTGTCGCCGACCGCGCCAGCGGAAAGACCCGCGGCGTGCTGTCGGTAAGCCTTGGCGAAGCACTGTTCATCGGCGCGGCGCAGGCGCTGGCGTTGATCCCCGGCACCTCGCGCTCCGGCGTCACCATGACCGCGGCGCTGTTCCTCGGCCTCGACCGCCACGAAGCGGCGCGCTACAGCTTCCTGATGGGCGTGCCGATCACCGCCGCCGCCTGCGCACACGGCGCGCTGCAGGCCTATCGCAGCGGCGAAGCCTTCCTGTGGACCGACTTCGCGATCGGCGCCGCCGTCGCCGCGATCGCCGGCGTCGCCTGCATCCACTTTCTGCTGCACTTCCTGCGCCGCCTCGGCCTGATGCCCTTCGTCTGGTACCGCATCGCGCTCGGCCTGGCGGTGCTGGGGCTGGTTTACCTGCGCTGAAGGCTACCGCTGCAGCCAATGCTCCACCGGGCGCTCCAGGAATTCCTGCAGTGCGATGCCGTTACCGCCAACGAGCAAGGTGCGTTGCGGCTTGAATGCGGCAGAGAAGGCAGCAGTGCCGGCATGGTGCGCCGCGGCGCGAGCGCTCTTCACTTCGATGGCTGCGACGCGCCGACCGGCACGAACGATGAAGTCGACTTCGAAGTTGCGCTCTCGCCAGTAGAACAGCTCGCAGATGCCGCTTGCTGCCGCGTTTGCGAGGTGCGCGCCGACTGCCGACTCCACCAGTCGGCCCCAGTACTCGGGGTCCGCGCGCGCCTCCGCAAGCGTCAAGCCCGACGACGCGGTCATCAGCGCGGTGTTCAGCACCTGCAGCTTGGGGATCGATCCCCGGCTGCGCGCGGCGTCGCCGGCGTACTTCTGCAGGCCGCAGACCATGCCGGCGCCGGCGAGGAGATCGAGGTAATGCGCCAGCGTCGTGGCGTTGCCGCTGTCTTGCAGTTGACCGAGCATCTTGGTGTAGAAGAGCGTCTGACCCGAGTAACGACACGCCAGTTCGAACAACCGCCGCAGTAGCGCCGGCTTGTCGACGCGCGACAGCAACAGCACGTCGCGCGAAATCGAAGTTTCGATCAGCGCGTCGACGACGTGGCGAGCCCAACGTGCAGGGTCGTCGATCAATGGCGCGGCGCCGGGATAGCCGCCGTGGAACAGGTACTGGTCGAGGCTCCAGCCGAACGCCGCGCGCATTTCGGCGAAGCTCCAGTGCGGCAAGTGCGTGACCTCGAAGCGGCCTGCAAGGCTGTCGCCCAGCCCGCGCGCGATCAGCAGCGGCGCGGAACCGAGCAGCACCACGTGCAGCGGCCGCCGCCGCCGGGTGTCTTCGTCCCAGAGCCGCTTCACCGATTCCGACCAGCCTGGCAGCTTCTGGATTTCGTCGAGTACCAGCACCGCACCACGCGCATCCGCATCCGCGAGCGACAAGCGCGCGGCCTGCCATTGCTGTTCGATCCAGGCGCCACCGCGCAGCGTCGGCTCGTCGGCACTCGCGAAGCGCACCGGGCGGTCGAGCCCTTCGATCGCCGCCTGGACCAGCGTCGTCTTGCCCACCTGGCGCGGCCCGGCCACGACCTGGATAAACCGACGCGGCTCGGATAGCCGCCGGCGCAGGCTCTGCATCTGGCTTCGCTGAAAGGTCATTACATTTTACTCAATACGTTGAGTAATTTTACTCAATGCGTTGAGCAAAACAACGGGCCCTCGCTCAATGCACCCACCGCCCCGCGCGGCGGCGCGGCAAGGGGGGCGGCGGGGCCTCGGTGGCGTTGGCTTCGTTGGGCAGCGGCGGTTGTTCGCGCCAGTACTGCTGCAGGTCGCCGACGGCGCCGCCGATGGCACGCAGCAGCGTTTCGCGTTCCTCGTCGTCGAGCGGCGCCAGCTGTTCGGTGGTGTCGGACTCGAACAGGCCTTCGTCAGCGGAGATGCGGATGATCGGATCGAGCAGGTCCATCAGTCGCGGGTCGGTGGCCATGCGCGTCTCCCAGACCTCCGAGCGCAGGTCGATGCCGACGCTGAAGCCTTCGCACCAGCCAACCGCGGCCAGCTCGGCACTGCCGTCCTCTTCCTCGTACTCGCCGAAGATCGGCTCGTAGGTGAAGGCTTCCAGCTCCTGCACGACGCTGTTGTACAGGCGCACGATCAGGCTGAGGATGCGGTTCGACTGGTCAGCATCGGTGAAACCGGATTCCTCGTCGACCACCTGCGGCAACCACTCGCTCGCCGGCACCGGTTCGGGGCCGGCGACGACCGCCGAGAGCAGGCCGTGCACGCCGTCGAGCATCAAACCGGCGGGACCCGGGTGCGCGACCAGAAAGTCGTGCAGCTCGTCGAGTTCGCTGGCTTCGAGACCGTAGGGCGTGCTGTTCGACATCGTGGCTTCGTGCGCTCGGTCACGCCCGTGCGGCGCGTTGCCGGGCAGTGTAGCCGCGCATCCGCCGCTTGGATGACGGCGCAAACCTCTGCACAATCGCGCGTCCCGCAGGAGCTTCCGATGTTGCTCGGCCAACCCCGAAAATCCCCGAGCCGCATCCTCGGCCTGTTCCTGATCGCCACTACCGCGGCGATGCTGGTTGCATCCGGCATTGACCCCGTGGATCGCCTGACCTGGTGGATGGAGACGGTGTGGGTGATGCTCGGCTTGCCGCTGGTGCTGCTCGCCTGGTCGCGCTTTCCGCTGACGCGATTGCTGTGCGTGCTGCTGGTGATCCACGCCGGAATTCTGGTGCTCGGCGGTCACTACACCTACGCCAAGGTGCCGTTCGGTGACTGGTTCCGCGACTGGTTCGAGTTCTCGCGCAACCACTACGACCGCCTCGGCCACTTCGCCCAGGGCTTTGTGCCGGCGATCCTGGCGCGCGAGTTGTTGTTGCGGAAGACCGGGCTGAAGGCGGACGGCTGGCTGTTCTATCTTTGCGTCAGTTGCGCGCTCGCATTCAGCGCCTTCTTCGAAATGATCGAGTGGTGGTCGGCGGTAATCATGGGCGGCAAGGCCGAGGCTTTTCTCGCGACCCAGGGCGACATCTGGGACACGCAATGGGACATGTTCCTGGCGATGTGCGGCGCGATCGTCGCCCAGCTCTTGTTCTCCCGCCAGCACGACCGCGAGCTCGGCCTGGCGCGATGACGCCGGAGATCCTGCACGTGGCCTCGGCCGATGGCGCGACGGCCGAACTGATCGTGCATCCGTCCGCGCGCGACGAGTTCCTCTACTGGCTGCCAGCGCTTGGCGTCACCGCGCGTCACTACGCACGTTTCGCCGAGCTGATGGCCACCGCCGGGATCGGGCTGGCGCGACACGAGTGGCGCGGCGCCGGCTCCAGCAACCTGCGCGCGCGTCGCGGCGTCGACTGGCGTTACCGCGACCTGCTGGCCGATGTCGCGCAAGGCCTCGCCGCGTTGCGCGCGCAACACCCGGCAGCGCGCATCTGGATCGGCGGCCACAGCCTCGGCGCACAGCTCGCGGCATTGACGCTGGCTCGCGATTCCTCGATCGCCGGGCTGGCCCTCGTCGCCGGCGGCATTCCGCACTGGCGCCGTTTCCCGCGGTGGCAGTGGCCGCTGATGCTCGGGCTGGTGGCAGGCTTCCCGACACTCGCCGCTGTCTGCGGCTACTTCCCGGGCCAGCGCATCGGCTTCGCCGGCCGCGAGGCGAAGTCGCTGATGCGCGACTGGGCCAGCACCGCCTGGAGCGGTCGCTATCGGCAGGTGCTGGATGACGGCGACCTCGACGCCGAACTGGCCAACCTCGCCCACCCACTGCTCGCCCTGCAACTGCGCGACGACCGCTACGCCCCGCCGTCCTCGCTCTCCGGCCTGCTGGCCAAACTGCCGCGCTCGCGGGCGCAGACGCAATCGCTCGCTCCCGCTGACTTCGGCCATGGCCGCGCCGACCACTTCTCCTGGATGAAAGACCCGCAGCCGGTGGTGCAGCGGATCGCGCAATTCGTGCTGGCTCATGGCACCGATCCCGCGCCGCTGCCGAGTTGAGGCAGGCGAGAGCAATCTCGGCCACGGCCGGCCTTGTAGTGCTTCAGGTCGGCAACCAGGACCAGCGTGATCACGGCCAGCAGCGTCCACGAGCTGATCTTGCCGGCGTGGACGATGCGCCAGCCCTCGTGCTGGTTCGGGTAGACCCAGGCGCCGAGCAGGGTGGAGAGGTTCTCGGCGATCCAGACGAAAAATCCGATCAGCAGGAACGCCAGCAACAGCGGCATGCGCAGGCGCAGCCGGTGCGGACGGAAGCTGACCTTGGTGCGGGCAAACACCAGCACCAGCAGAGCGCTGAGCCACCAGCGCAGATCGCCGATGTAGTGGTGGCTGAAGAAATTGAGGTAGATCGCCGCCGCCAGCGGCAGCGTGTAGCGATAGCGCGGGTAGTGCTCGAGTTCGAGATCGAACAGGCGCCACGCCTGCATCATGTAGCTGGCGACGGCGGCGTACATGAAACCGGAGTACAGCGGCACGCCGAACAGCTTGCTGTACGCCGGCTCCGGATAACTCCAGGAGCCGATCTGCGGCTGCGTCTTGAACACCTCCAGCACGAAGCCGATCAGGTGAAACAGGCAGATCGTGCGGAACTCATCCAGCGATTCGACCCGCGTCAGCAGCAGCAGCGCCTGCAGTGCCAGCGCCATCAGCAGGATGAAGTCGTAGCGCGGCAGCGCTCCGAGCGGCAGATGGCGCGACGCCGCCAGCACCACGAAGAACGCGCCGGCGAACACACAGGCGCACGCTTCCTTACGGCAAAACCACAGGAACTCGGCGAACCACGGCGACGCTGGAGAGCGATACATGCGCGCAGGTTGCCCGCGGCGGCGGGCGGCGCCCGGTCAATTCACGGCGCGAAGGCGGCCAGCGTGCGGGCAATGCGTTGCGCTCGCGCGCGATTCAATGCAAGCGATCGCTGCCGCCGCGATGGCGGTAGGGGAACTGCAGGATCGCGCCGCGCTGGGTGTCGTCGCTGTCGCCCTGACGGCGCGGGCCGTCCCAGATCGGGGTGACCTGGTCGGGTCGTGGCGGCTCGGTCTCGGCGCGCAGGCGCTCGGCTTCGCGTTCGAGTTCTTCCTCGATCTCCCACGAGTACTTGCGCCGCGCCGGCGCCGGGTCGCGCTTGCGCAGCAGCACCGCCGCGAGCACGCCAGCGAGCGCGCCGCTCAGGTGATATTCCCAGGACACGCCGGGCTCGCGCGGCAGCACCGTGACCAGCATGCCGCCGAAAAACATGAAAGCCATCAACGCCGCAGCGATCGAGGTGCGGTCGCGGCGCACCAAGCCAGACACGAACACGAAAAACATCAAACCGTGGGTGATGCCGCTGGCACCGATGTGGAAGGAAGCGCGCCCGATCAGCCAGGTGCCCAGCCCGGCCAGCAACCAGATCAGCGGCAGCGCGATACGCGCGCCCTGCGGATAGCGATACAGCGTCAGCACCCCGAGCACGAACAGGCCGAAGCTGTTCCCGAGCAGGTGTTCGAGCGAGCCGTGCAGCAGTGGCGCCGTCAGCACGCCGAGCAGGTGGGCGGGCGCGCGCGGATGGATCGAGAGCGCCTGCAGGTCGAGCCGGAACTGATGCTCAGCCCACCACAACGCCGCCAGCCCGACCAGGAACAAGGCGACACCGATCAGCACGCGATGAAAGCGTTGCGCATCGGCGTGAAGTTGCGCCGGAGTCGGCGCCGGAGGCGGGGTCAGATCGATCACACCGCCATGGTGGGGCCGGTGGAGGCGGACGCAAGGGCGGCAAAAAAATCGGCCCGCGCCGGAAGCCGGACGCGGGCCCAAGGATCTGACCGTGGTGGGTCAAAGCAGCAACCGGAGAACCGGTGCGCGCAGTGTCCACGGCGCCGTCTCGAATCTTGAGACGCGGGCCGGGGAAATTGCGCCGGTTGCCGCGAAGTGGGCACTGCGCCTAAGGTGGGCGCGATCGCAGCAGGTGGATGTGCATGGACTCAGGCAAGGCCGACCGGGAGGGGATGCTGCGCGGCCTGCGCGTCTATCGTGCAAGCCGGCTGGAGGCCCTGCTCGAACCGCTGGAAGCACTGCTCGACGCCTGGCCCCCGGTCGATCTGCTGGCGCCACAACTCGTGCTCGCGGCGCATCCCGGCATCCAACGCTGGCTGACGCGCGAGCTGGCGCGACGCCGCGGCGCCGGCGATGTCGTGGCGAATCTGGAGGTGCAATTGCCGGGCGGTTGGCTCGACGCGGAAGTGCGGGCGCGATTCGGCGGTGGCGCAGCCACGCAGTCGCCATTCCGTCGCGAGGCGTTGCGCTGGGCGGTGCTGGCCGCGCTTGCCGACAGCGACGTCCCCGGCCTGCAGCGTTATCTCGCCGACGCCGACGCACACCGGCGTTTCCAGCTCGCCGACCGCATCGCTGCGGTCTATGCGCGCTATCTGGTCTATCGCGCGGACTGGCTGGCCGCGTGGGAGCAGGGTCGTGACGGCGTGCCGACGCGGCACTTCCTCGCAGCGCTGTGGCGACGCGTGCGTGCCGCGCTGGGCGGCGAGCATCGGGGTGTCCTGACGGGGCGACTGGCCGCGATGCGGCAGGTGTCGGCGGCCGATCTCGACCCACTTCCGCCGCTGCACCTGTTCGGCCTGAGCCACCTGCCCGCAAGCGAGCTGGCGGTGCTGTGTGCGGAGGCGCGCCATCGCCTGGTGTGCCTGTATTTCCCCGATCCCTGCGTCGAGTACTGGGCTGGGCTCGGCCGGCAGCAGTCGCGCCTGCAGCAGCTGCAGCAGCTCGGCGCCGGCGAGGACGCCGAACGCGAACTGCAGACGCTCGGCCATCCGCTGCTCGCGGCCTGGGGTCGTATCGGCCAGCACTTCGGGCTCGGCCTGCTCGACCACGCCGGCCACATCGTCGCCGACGTGCGCGCCGGCCAGGACGAGCAGGACCCGCCCGAGGGCACCGGGCTGTTGGCCTGGCTCCAGCAGGGGATTCGGCGCCTGCAGCCGGAGCTAGCGCCCCCGGATGTTGTCGATGCGCTGGCCGATGCCAGCCTGCGCGTGCATGGCTGCCACACCCGCGTGCGCGAGCTGGAAGTGCTGCGCGACGCCGTGCTCGATGCGCTCGTCGCCGACCCGCAGCTGAAGCCCGGCGACATCGTGGTGATGGCGCCCGACATCGCCGCCTACGCACCGCTGTTGCCGGCGATCTTCGGCGCCGCCGGCGATGCCCGCGCCGCGTTGCCGTACCACTGCGCCGATCTCGCGCTGCGCCGCACGCACCCACTGTTCGACGCGTTCCTGGCCCTGCTGCAGTTGCCGCGCACGCGCATCGAGGCGGCGCAGGTACTGGACCTGCTGCAATGCGACGCGATCCGGCGCGCGCTCGGCATCGACGATGAAGGCCTCGATGCACTGTGCCGCTGGCTCGACGATGCCCGCGTCGCCTGGGGTCTGGACGCGCACGCGCGCACGCAACTCGGCCTGCCCGAGTATCCCGAGCACAGCTTCGCCTGGGGCCTGGCGCGACTGGTGGCCGGACATGTGTACGGCGACGACGCGCCCACGGCGGCCGCGGCACAAGTGGGTCTGTGGCCAGTCGCCGGCGTGCAGGGCGTGCCGGTCGCGGCACTCGGCGCGCTCGATCGTCTGCTTGCCGCCATCGGCGACTGGTGCGAGGCCGCGCGCACCGGCTTGCCGGCTTCGCAGTGGTGCGCGCGCATGCAGGCGCTGCTTGCGGATCTGTTCGCGACCGACGCCGACGATCCCGATGCGACCAGCGCGCTGGCCGGCCTGCATGGCGCCGTTCGCGCGCTGCAGGAGCAATTCCGCAGCAGCGGCCAGGACCCGGAACTGGCCCACGCCACGGTCTGCGCGCTGGTCGACGAGGCGCTCGCGCGCGTGCCCGAGCAACAGCCGTTCCTGCTCGGCGGCATCACCTTCTGCGGCATGGTGCCGCAGCGTTCGATCCCGTTCGCGATGATCGCCGTACTCGGGCTCAACGAGGGCGAGTTCCCGCGCGGCGGCAACGACGACGGCCTCGATCTGATGCTGCGCCATCCCCGCATCGGCGACCGCGACACGCGCAACGACGACCGCTACCTGTTCCTGGAAACGCTGATGGCGGCGCGCCGCCGCCTGCACCTGAGCTACCACCACGAAGGCGCCGAGGATGGACGTGCGCGCAGCCCGGCGGCACCGCTGGCCGAGCTGATTTCGTACTTGGACACGCGCCTCGATGGCGCGCGAGCGTGGTACGTGGCGCATCCGCTGCAGCCGTTCGATGCGCGTTGCTTCGACGGCCGCGATCCGCGCCTGGCGAGCTTCAGTCGCGAGTTCGCCGCGATGGTGGCCACCAGTGCCGAGAGCGACGATCGCTTTGTTGCCGCCATGCAACCAGCGCCCGCACTGCCGGAGTCGACGCCAGTGCCGCTGGCGCAATTGCTGCGCTATTACCGCGATCCGGCCGCACACCTGCTGCGCGATCGTCTGCGCTTGCGCCTCGACGCGCTGGAAGAAGATCGCGGCGTCGCGCGCGAACCGCTCGAGGCGAAGCCCGATCCGCGCGAACGCCTGCCGCGGCAGCTGCTGCTCGAAGCGCTGGCGCAGGGTGCGTCGGCGCTGCCGCCGACGCCGCCAGCCTGGCTGCGCCTGTCCGGCCGACTGGCGGCGGGCGCGCTTGGACTGCGGGCCTATCGGGCCGCTGCGCAGCAAGTCGATCTGCTGTTGCAGACCGCCGCCGCCGAGCCCTTGCTCGCGCGCGGCCTGCCGCCGCGCCAGCCGGTCGCGATCGATCTGGTGCTCGGCACGCAACGCATCGTCGGCAGCGTGACGCGGGTGCATCGCGATGCGCAGGGCTGGCTGCTGTTCGACGCGTTCCCGGGCAAGCGGCTGGCCGAGCTCGGCTTCCAGCAGCGCATTCCGGTGTTCATCGAGTGGGCGCTGTTGCGTCTGGCCCATCCGCAACAGCCGCTGCGCGTGCGCCTGCTGACCGAACCCGACGCGAAGGAAGTGCGGCGCTTCGACGAGGTGCTGAGCGCGCTCGACAGCGAGCAGCGACGCGAGGACCTGAGCGTGCGGCTGTCGCGGCTGATCGCATTCTGGCAAGGCGCCGAGACCGACCCGCTGCGCTACCTACCGAAGACCGCGTGGGCCGCGGCCAGCAGCAGCGACGAGCAGACCTTCGCCGCCATGCAAAAGGCCTGGGCCTCGGGCCAATACCACATCGGCGAACGCGACTACGCACCCGGCTACGCCGCTCTGCTCGCGCGCGGTGTCGATCCCGCCGACCCGGAAAGCCTTGAGGCACAAGCACTGGCGGCACACGCCAACGGGTTGCGCGACTTGCTCGACTTCGATGCGGACGTAGCGCCATGAACCCGCTGACCGACTGGCGCGAACTCGATCTCGACCTGGAGCACGCGGCACACCGCCGCATCCTGGTCGAGGCCAGCGCCGGCACCGGCAAGACCTGGACGATCTCGGCGCTGTACCTGCGCCTGATCGTCGAACACGGCCTGCGCCCCGGGGCCATCGTCGTCTCGACCTTCACCGATGCTGCCGCGGCGGAGCTGCGCGATCGCATCCGCACGCGCCTGCAGTGGGCGCTGCGCCAGGGCGGGGCGCCGACAACCGCACCGGAGGAGGCCGAGCTGCACGCATGGCTCAATGCCAGTCGCGCCGATGTCCCGCTCGCCGAAGCGCAGTGGCGGCTGCAACGCGCCTTGGCCGAGCTCGAGCGCGCGCCGATCGCCACCCTGCACGCGCTGTGCCGGCGCATCCTCGACGAGCAGGCGCTGTCTGCCGGCACCGCGTTGCGGCCCGGAGAACTGGTGGGCGACGCAGAACTGCGCTCCGAGTTGCTTGACGACCTGACGCGCTGGCTCGCGCATGCCGCCGGTGACGAGGAAGCCAGTGGCCTGCCCGCGCTCGCCCGCATGAACCCGGCCACGCGTGCCAAGTTGCTGCAGGCGGCGATGCAGCCGGGCGTGGTCGTGGTCGGCGGCGAAGTCGCCGAACTGCTCGCCCTGTTCGAGGATCGGGAATGGCCGACGCGGTTGCGCGAGTTCGCGGCGCCGCTGGTGCTGCAGGGCAGAAAGTCGGCCCTGCGCACGCGCCTTGGCGAACTCGCGGACTGGCTCGAATGCGGCGCGCCCTTTGCCCACTTCGAGGGCAAGCCCAAGGACCTCGCGGACGACGCGTACTGGCGCGACCAGATCCACCTCGACCACCTGGCCGGCACGTTGGCCGACCCGGTCGCGGTCTTCGCCCGGGAAGCCGGCGCGCTGCTGCGGCATCGCGATGCGATCCTCTGTGCCGCCGGTGCGCGAAGTGTGCTGCCGATGCTCGAAGCGTGGCGCGAGGCGCGACTGGCAGCGCGCGAGCAGTTCACCTTCGATGATCTGATCAGCCGCGTGCATGCCCGCGCCACCGCGCCGCGCGGGGAGGGCGAGCACCTGGCCGATCGACTGCACGCGCAGTGGCCGGTGAGCCTGATCGACGAGTTCCAGGACACCGACGCGCGCCAGTGGGCGATCTTCGATTCGCTGCATCGCGACCCCGCCGGTGCCAGCCGCGGCCTGCTGCTGCTGATCGGCGATCCGAAGCAGGCGATCTACGGCTTTCGCGGCAGCGACATCGCCAGTTATCTGCGCGCCGCGGCCAGCACCACGCAACGCCTCACGCTCGCCGTGAACCAGCGCGCCAGCGCCGGTCTGGTGGCGGCAACCAACGCACTTTATGGCGCGAGTGCCTCGCCGTTCGCGATGGACGACGCCGCCATCCGCTACCAGCCGGTGCGCGCCAGCGGGCGCGCAGACGACAAACCCCTGCTGCGCAGCGACGGCGCCGCGTTCGCGCCACTGCAGCTGCATGCGCAGGACGCCGATCCGCTTGGCCTGTGTGTCGAACTGATTGCGCACTACCTGGTGCCGGGTCGCTGGACGCTGGACAAGCGCGCGCTCGGGCCGGGCGACCTGGCGGTGCTGCTGCCGCGCCACGCCGACATCGTCGACTTGCGCGAGCGTCTGGCGCGCCGCCGCATCCCCTGCGTCGGCGCCGGGCGCAGCGACCTGTTCGCGTCGGCCTGGGCGAACGAGTTGCGCGTGGTGCTGCACGCGCTGTCGCAACCGACCGATGCCGGAGCGCTGCGTGCCGCACTGGCGACGCGCCTGCTCGGCGAGGACTACGCCAGCCTGCGCGCTTGCAGCACCGACGATGCGCGCTGGCGCCAGCGGGTGGAGCCGCTGCTGCGCTGGGCCGAGGCCTGGCAGCGCCACGGTGTGCTGCATGCGGTCGATCGCATCATCGCGTTTGCGGCGCCACGGCTGCTCGCACGCATCGACGGCGAGCGTGCGCTCACCGACCTGCGCCATCTCGGCGAACTGCTGCAGACGCGCGAGCAACGCAGCCAGGGCCGCCTGCAGCTGCTGTCCTGGTTTGCACAGCAGTGCGAGGCTCCGGCGGCCGGCGACGAGGCGGCGGCGAAGGAACGTGCGTTGCGCATCGAGTCCGATTCCGGTCGCGTCCAGCTGCTGACCCTGCACGCCAGCAAGGGCCTGGAGTTTCCGGTGGTGCTGCTGCCGCTGATGCAGGCCCAGCGCGGTGCCAGGCAGGACCCGCCGCTGTGGACCGATGCCGCCAGCGGCGAACGCCGCATCGATCTGGGCAGCCGGCACAGCGACGCCCACCGCGCACTCGCCGAACGCGAGTCGCTGCAGGAGCGCACGCGGCTGCTGTATGTGGCGCTGACCCGCGCCAAGCACGCCTGCCACCTGTTCCTGCCCGAGTCCGGTGCCCCCCGCGACGAACGCGAATCGGCGCTGCACTGGCTGCTGCACCGAGTCGACCTGGCGGCCTTGGCCGCCGACGGTGCGCAGATCGCGCTGCATGCGACCCGGCCCGAGCGCGCGCCGGAGCCACCGGCCACGACCACCGCTGCGCTGCGCTCGGAGCGGCCCGGCCCGGCGCGACGACGCATCGAGGCGGCCTACAGCTTCTCGTCGCTGATGGCGCGCGCGGCGATGGCCGATCGCACCGAAGCCGCCGCGCGTGATGAACAACTGGCGCCAGCGCAAGCCTTCGCCGAGACTGCAGCCGCGGCCGAGCCGCGCCTGGCCGCGTTGTCGCCATGGCGCGGCGTCGAACTCGGCAATGCCATGCACGCCGTGTTCGAGCAACGCGAGATCGGGCGGCCGCTCGCCGAGCAGCGCGTGCTGGTGCAGGAACAACTGGCCCGCGCCGGGCTGGCTGTTGACGGAGCGCGTGGTTCGGCGCTGGTCGATGCCGTGATCGAACGCGCACAGGCCACGCTCGACGCCGACCTCGGCGGCGGGCTGCGCCTGGTCGATCTGGATGCACGCGCGCAACGTGCCGAGATGGGCTTTCAGTTCCGCATCGAGCAACTCGACCTACAGCGCCTGCGCGCGCTGTGCGAACAGTGCGGCGAGGGCGGGCTGGTTCCGGTGGGGCTGGGCAGCGGTGCGCTGCACGGATTCCTCGGCGGCAAGATCGATCTGGTGCTCGTGCATGGCGGCGCCGTGCATGTGCTCGACTACAAGAGCAACCACCTGGGCGACGCACTCGCCGACTACCAGGGCGAAGCGCTCGCGCTGGCGATGGACGCCCATGGCTATCGCTGGCAGGCGCTGCTGTACGCGCTCGCGGTGCGGCGCTATCTCGCGCGCCGGCAACGCGGCCAGCGCGCCGCCTTGCCGCTCGGCGACACCATCTACCTGTTCCTGCGCGCGCTCGGCATGGCGCCCGCTGCGGGCATCTGGCGGCATCGCTTCGCGCCCGAGTTTCTCGCCGCGGTCGATGCGCTGTTCGCGGCTGCGGAAATGGAGATCGCATGATGCACCTCGATCTTCAGCCACCCGCCGGCACGCGCTTCGAACCCGAGTGGCGCGACTTCGATCGGTTGCTGTATCGCTGGGCGCTGGCGATCGGCGCAACGCCGGCACTGGCGCGCTGCGCGGCGCGCCTGGGCCTCGCCGAGAGTCAGGGTCATACCGCGCTGCCGCTCGACGCGACAGCGCTCGGCGCTTGCCGCGAATCGACCCTGGTCGGCGACGGCCAGGTGCCAACGCCCTTCGTGCTCGATGGCGAGGGGCGCTTCTATTTCTGGCGCGGCCACGCCGACGAATGCGCCGTCGCCGTGGCACTGGCCGAACGCTGTCCCCCCGCGGCGATGCCGTCTGCAGACGCGGACGCGATCGATGTCGAGGCGCTGTTTGCGGCGACGGATCGAACGCGCACGCGGGCGCAGCAGCAAGCCGTGCGCGCCGCGCTGCACGAGCGACTGGTGGTGCTGACCGGCGCTCCCGGCACCGGCAAGACCACCACGGTGCTGCGCATGCTGCTGGCGCTGCAACGGCGCGCACCGAAGCCGCTCACGATCCGCCTCGCGGCCCCGACCGGCAAGGCCGCGCAGCGGCTGCAGCAAGCGATCGAGCGCGGCCGCCGCGAGCTCGCGCTGCAACTCGATGGCGCGTGGCGCGGCGCGCTGGCAACGCTCGCCGACGCGTCCGCGCAGACCCTGCATCGCCTGCTCGAGTTCGACCCGCGTCATGGCCGCTGGCGGCGCGATCGCGAGCAGCCGCTGGACGCGGACGTGGTCGTGGTCGATGAAGCCTCGATGCTCGACCTGGCACAGATGCGCGCGCTGCTCGCGGCGCTGCCGGGTACGACGCGGCTGATCCTGGTGGGCGATGCCGACCAGCTCGCCTCGGTCGCCGCCGGCGCGGTGCTGACCGACGTGGTGCAGGCGTTGGCCGAGGCCGGGGCGCCGTCGCTGGTGCGGCTCGACACGGTATTTCGCGCGACGCCGCAGCTCAGCGCCGGCAATGCCGCGATCCGCAACGGCGATCCCGGTGCTTTGCACGCGGCTTGCGGCGACGGCGGCATCGAACACGTCGCTTTGCATCACCCGCGCGAGTTGCGCCACCGGCTGCTGGATTGGGCCGAGCAGCTGGCTGCGCTGCTCGACGCCCGCGAGGTGCGCGGCCGTCACGACGCCGAGCGGGCGGCAGCAACGCTGCGAGCGCTGCAGCAGAAGCAATTGCTGTGCGCGCTGCGCGAGTCGGCGCAGGGCGTGCTCGCGGTGAACGCCTTGTTGCAGGCGCAACTGTCACAACGCTTCGCGATCGACAACGGCGCCTGGTTCCCCGGCCGCAGCGTGATGATCACCCGCAACGACGAGGCGCACGGATTGTTCAATGGCGATGTCGGCGTCGCGCTTGCCGACCAGGAGGGTCGCCTGAGGGTCTGGTTCGAGGGCCGTGGCGACGAGCCGGCGCGCGCATTCCTGCCGGCGCTGCTCCCGGCGCATGAACCTGCCTTCGCGATCACCATCCACAAGAGCCAGGGTTCCGAGTACGACCAGGTCGCGGTGCTGCTGGCCGCGACGCCAGCCTCGCCGATCCTGTCGCGGCAACTGCTGTACACCGCGGCCTCGCGCGCGCGGCAGGCGCTGTCACTGTGGGCCGGCGACGAGGTGCTGGCCGCGGCGCTGGCCCGACCGGTCGAGCGATCCGGCGGGCTGCAGACGAAGCTGCGCGCGGCACTCGGCAAGAGATGGTGACGCCCGCGCGGGGCCATCTGCGCGCGTGTTAGCGTCGCCGACTTTGCGGGAACGTCGATGGCGCTGCACCAAGCTTCGGGCCGCTGGCAGATCGGCCTGCCACTGGCCATCACCACCGCCGTGTTCTGGGCGACGCTGCCGATCGCGATCCGCCTGGTGATCGAGCGCGTCGATGTCTGGACCCTGATCTGGGCGCGCTTTGTCGCCGCCACGCTGATGCTGGCGCTGTGGTTCGCGCTGCGCGGCGGCTTTGGCCAGTTCCGCAAGCTGCCGCGCACCAGCTTCTGGCTGATGCCGCTCGCAGCGGTGATGCTGATCGGCAACTTCGTCGGCTACACCGTCGGGCTCGACTACACCACGCCGGCCAACGCGCAACTGCTGATCCAGGCCGCGCCGCTGCTGATGGCGATCGGCGGCATCGTCGTGTTCGGCGAACGCTTCAATGCGCTGCAATGGGCCGGCGTAGCCGCGGTCGCGGTCGGGCTCGGGCTGTTTGCGCTGGACCAGTCGCGGCATGCCTCGGTGCCGCAACGGCAATACCTGATCGGCGCGGCGATCGTGCTGGCGTCGGCGGTGGTGTGGGCGGTGTATGCGCTGGCGCAGAAGCAGCTGCTGCATCACCTGGGTTCGGGCGCGACCATGCTCTCGATCTATGCCATCTCGGCGCTGCTGCTGACGCCGTTCGCGCATCCCTCGCAACTGTCCGGGCTGGATTGGCTGCACGGGCTTGCGCTCGGCTATTGCCTGATCAACACCGTCGCCGCCTACGGCGCCTTCGCCGAAGCACTCGCCCACTGGGAGGCATCGCGCGTCGGCGTGGTGCTGGCGCTGACACCACTGCTCACCGTGGCCGCGGTCGCACTCGCGCATCACCTGAACCCGGCGCTGGTGCCGCCCGAAACCATCACCGCCCTCGGCTACGCCGGCGCCGCCGTGGTCGTCATCGGCTCAGGTCTGGCCAGCCTGTCGCGGCGCGGCTAGCACCGCCACCAAGTGACGCGAACTGAGGGACGACACTGAAGCTGTGCGATTCGGCACTTGTCGGCGATTTCGAGCGACGTGTATGGTCCCGCGACGGGGTCGGATTAGGTCGATCTGGTCCCATCCGCACGCATTGATCGTGCCCAATTCACCTGCAAGGAGAGCAATCCAATGAAGACAGTCCTACTGGTCTCGCTGCTGTGCCTGTCGCCCTTCGCCTTCGCTGGCGAGGCTGCTGCAATCTCGGAATCGACCGCACCAGCGGCTGAGACCGTTTCCGATGCCTCGTCGGACAAGCCTGCCACCAAGCAGCGCTGCGAGCGCAGAAAGGCCCTCGGGAGCAACATCGCAAAGCGCGAATGCTTCACCGTGACGGATGATTCGGAAGCCAAGGACCGCGCGCAGGCAGACCTGGCACGCTACGGCCGCTGCAGCGGCAACGAGACCGCCTGCAGACCGGATCTCTAAGGTCCTTCGCGGAATGTGGCGATCACCGCATTCCGCAGCGTTCATGAAGCTGCGGTCGCCTTACTGGGGCCGCTTGCGCAGGATGTGCCAGACGACCAGGCCGGCGAAGCCGAGGCCGGCGCCGAAGATGGCGATCATGAAGGCCTGGGCGAACAGGGTCAGGTTGAGGTTCATCGGCATTCCCTTGCGGTGGTCGTGGTTGGATTCGGTCACATTGTGGCACAGCTGCGCTTGTGCTCAGCGATCCAGGGTCTGCTTCCACTCGGCGGCCTGTTCGGCGTGACCGCGACCCGGCTCGGCCGAGTTCCACGCCCGGTAGAGCGAAACCAGCGCTTGCGCACATTCCCGCAACCGACGTTCCTCCGCGCCAGGCGACTTGCCGAGGTCGTCGTGTGCCTCCAGCAGATTTCGCTCCGCCACCTCGAACCGCGCTTGACCCGTCTGCGCCGCCCCCAAGGCCAGCAGGTAAGCCCCCAGTTCGGATTCCTCGGAACCTTGGAACGCTGCTCGCGCCGCCGCTTCCCGCGGTGACAGCAGGGACAGCGCCTGTGCGAACTCGCCGCGGTCGACCAGTACCGACGCCAGTTCGCCGAGTGATTCGATCGTCGCCGCGTGCTCCGGTCCCCTCAGGCGTGACCGCCGCTCGAACACATCGCGCAGCAGAACTTCGGCCTCGGGCAGCTTCCCGGCCAGTTGCAGCAGCACGCCAAGATTGCGAATGGACCCGAGCGTCGTCGGGTGATCGTCGCCAAGGGCGCGTCGACGCAGGCGCAGCGCCTCGCGCAGGTAGGGCTCGGCTTCCGCCAGCTTGGCCTGACGCTGCAGCAACACGCCGAGGTTGCTGATCAGGTACAGCGTGTGCGGGTGCAGTTCGCCCAGCACGCGGCGCGCCCGCTCCAGTGCATCAACGGTGATCGCCCGCGCTTCGTCGAAGCGGCTTTGCCCGATCAGCAACGCGGCCAGATTGATCTGCATCGCCAGCGTGTCCGGGTCGTCGTCGCCGAGCGCTGCGCGGCTGCCCTCGGCCGCCTTGCGGTAGTAGGGCTCTGCCTCCTGCAGCCGGCCCTGGAAGTGGAACAGCCCACCGAGATTGTTGAACGATGCAAGCGTGTCGCGGTGACTCTCGCCCAGCACGCGACGGCGCGCGTCCAACGCCTCGCGCAACAGCGGCTCGGCCAATTCCCACTGCCCCTGCGAGTGGTGAAAAGTGCCCATGTTGCTGATGGCGGTGAGCGTCTGTGGATGCTCGTTGCCGAGTTTGCGGCGGCCGAGATCGAGCGCCTCGCGGTAGTACGGTTCCGCCTCCTTGAGCTTGCCTTGCGCGTCGAGCAACTCGGCCGTCCTGCTGATCGCGTGCACGGTCTGCGGATGCCCGTCCCCCAAATGCTTCCGCCGCACTTCCAGTACGCGGCGCTGCAATGGCAAAGCGGCATCCGCCATGCCCATGCCCTGGTAGCGTTCCGCCAACACCTGGCGCAGCGAGGCATCGACCAGCGGCTGATCCTGGAACCGCCTGTCGAGCGCGGTCACCGCAGGCACCAGGATCGTGCGGTTGATCAGTTCGCTCGCGGCATCGGTGGCGTTGACACGCAACCACAGCTGCTCGAACACCTGCGTCTGCGCGATGCGCTCCGGCTCCGGCATACCGCTGGCGAGCAGGTGCTCCTCGAATTTGGCCAACACGTCTTCGGTGAGCATCACGCCCGCCCGGGTCGGGTCGACCTGACCGAGCATCTCGGCCTGGAACGAGGAAACCTGTTCCAGTTCGCTGGCACGTTGCTCCGCGATGCGCGCCTGGCGCGTGGCGATGCTGGCCTGCCAGGCAAAGCCGGCCATGCCGACCAGCAGCGAAATCGCCAGCAGGATGCCCGCGGCCACGGCGCCACGGTGCCGGCGCACGAACTTTCGCATGCGGTAGACGGCGCTCGGCGGCGCGGCCAGCACCGGTTGCCCGCTCAGGTAGCGACGGATATCCATGGCCAGGCCGTTGGCGGTTTCGTAACGCCGCGAACGGTCCTTCTCGATCGCCTTCATCACGATCCAGTCGAGCTCGCCGCGCAACTGCCGGGCGAGATGCACCGGATCGGTTCGACGGTGCGCCGCCACCTCGTTCAAGGTGTCCTGGGAACGCGACAGGCAGGCGCTCGGACGCGGCGGTTCGACTTCGCGCAGGATGCGCTGGATCTCTGCATGCGCCGCACCGCGGATCGAGACCGACTCGAACGGCGTCGTCCCGGTGAGCAGCTGGTACAGCAGCACGCCGAGCGAGTAGATGTCGCTGCGCGTGTCGATGTCGGCGCTGCCCTCGGCCTGTTCGGGGCTCATGTACAGCGGCGTGCCGATCATCTGGTTCTGCGCGGTGAACAGGGTGTTGTCGGTCAGACGGCTGCCGGTGGCCTTGGCGATGCCGAAGTCGATCACCTTCGCGAACGGCTGGTCCTCGTGGCTGCCGACCAGCACATTGCTGGGCTTGAGGTCGCGATGGATCACGCCCTTGCCATGGGCGTGCTGCACCGCCGTGCACACCTGCTCGAACAGCGTCAGCCGCTCGGCCACGCTGAGGTTGTGGCGGTCGCAATAGGCGGTGACCGGTTCGCCCGCCACCAGTTCCATGACGAAATAGGGCTGTCCGCCGTCGGTGGTGCCGGCATCCAGCACCCGCGCGATGTGCGGGTGATCCATCAGTGCCAGCGCCTGGCGTTCGGCCATGAAGCGCGCGATCACGTCGCGCGAATCCATGCCCGGCTTGATCACCTTCAGCGCGACGCGGCGGCGTACCGGGTGCGTCTGCTCGGCCTCGAACACTTCGCCAAAACCGCCCTCGCCGAGCTTCTGCAGGATCCGGTATCGACCAATATGCGTTTCCGCCGCCTCGCCGCCGGGAGCGCGTGTGGTTGCACCGTCGATGACAGGTTCCTCGCTCATCGAAACACCCCCTGTTGCCAAACGCAGCGTATTGTTGCCGATGTGAAGGCCGCCTGCGCGCCTCAGCGCTGGCACACCCGGCAGTAGAAGCTTGAGCGCTGGGCGTCGCGGCGGGCGCTGATCGGCGTGCCGCAGTGTTTGCAGGCGTCGCCTTCGCGGCCGTAGACGAACAGCTCCTGCTCGAAGTAGCCGGGTTCGCCATCCGGTTTCAGGAAATCGCGCAGGGTAGTACCGCCGCGTTCAATGGCGTGCTCCAGGATGCGGCGGATGGCCGTGGCGATTTCGGTGTACTCGCGGCGCGTGACCTTGCCGGCGGCGCGCGTCGGGCGCACGCCGGCGGCGAACAGGGCCTCGGCGACGTAGATGTTGCCGACCCCGACGACGATGCGCTGGTCCATCAGCAATGCCTTGATCGCGGCGCTGCGGCCGCGGCTGCGCGCGAACAGGTAGTCGCCGTCGAAGGCATCGCCGAGCGGCTCGGGACCGAGCTCGCGCAGCAGCGGGTGGGTGCTGCCCGCCGCCTGCCACAGCAGGCAACCGAAGCGGCGCGGATCGTTGAAGCGCAGCAGTCGCCCGTTGTCGAAGACCAGATCGACATGGTCGTGCGCGCGCACTGGCGCTTCGGCATCGAGCACGCGCAACGAGCCGGACATGCCGAGGTGGAGGATCGCCGCGCCCGGCTCGCTGTGCAGCAGCAGGTACTTGGCGCGGCGTTCGGTGCCGAGGATGCGCGCACCGACGAAGCGCCGGCGGATCTCCGACGGGATCGGCCAGCGCAGGTCCGGGCGACGCAACACGGCGCGCGCAACGACTCGTCCTTGCACATGCGGCGCAATGCCGCGGCGCGTGGTTTCGACTTCGGGCAGTTCGGGCATGACGCATGTTAACCATGCACGGCTTGCCCGGCGTGACGAAGCGCGCGACAGTCGACGCATGACTCGTGGCGCCGCGCGCTGGATCGGCCTGGGGCTGGTGGCACTGCTGTGCGCCGGCACGGCGCTGGCGACGAACGGTATCCGCCTCGACACCCTCGACGTCTACCGCGGCATGCCAGCAAATTCGATGCGTGCGGTGCTGGCCGATCGCGAAGGCTTCCTCTGGGTCGGCACCCAGGACGGGCTGGCGCGCTATGACGGCGAACACATCGAGATTTGGCGGCATCGCCGCGGCGATACCAACACGCTGGCCGAGAACAACGTTGTCGGGCTCGCCGAGGACGACGGCGGGCAGCTGTTCGTGGCACATCCGGTGGCCGGGCTCAGCGTGCTCGATCGCAGCCGGCGCCTGGTGACGCACTGGAACGGCGCGCACCAGGGCCTGGTCGGCGATCGCATCACCAGCTTGCTGCGTGGCGGCGACGGGCGCATGTGGGTGCTGTTGCAGAGCGGCGAGGTGCAGTGGCTGGACCTCGCCGCCGGGCGCGCGGTGTTGCTGCCGGAAATGGACCCGCACGACCTGGGCGCAGTGCGCGCGATTGGCGTGGCCGGTGCCGGCGGTCTGTGGCTGGCATCGGAGACCGGCCTGTGGCGGTACGAGAGCGGCGGCGGCAAGCTGATCCGCGACGCTCGCATCGGCCCGGTCAGCACCAGCCAGGCGCGGGTGCTGCTGGAGGATGGATCCGGGACGGTCTGGGTCGGAGCCGGCGATGGGCTGTGGCGACTCGGGCGCGAGGACACGACGCGGATCGCCTTGCCGTTCGCAACCCCGGAAGACGCCGACCGCCCCGAAGTCGAGAGCCTGCTGCTCGACCACAACGACCGCCTGTGGATCGGCACCCGCCGCGGCGCCTTCGTCTACGACCGCGCGCGCCGCGAAGTGGTGGAGCGGCTCGACCACGATCCAGCCGATCGCCAGAGTCTCGGCAGCAGCCGCGTCACCGCGCTGGCGCAAGGCGCCGACGGCGTGATCTGGCTCGGCACCTGGATCGGCGGCCTGTCCTCGCACGATCCCGGCGCCGCCTCGATCCGCACCCTGCGCCGCCAGCCCGGCGTTGCGGAATCGTTACCGGCCGACCCGGTGGTGGCGATCGCGCCCGAGGACGACGGCAGCCTGTGGCTCGCGCTCGGCGAGTCCGCCGGTCTGGTGCGCGTGCACCCGGAGCGCGGCGTGATCGCCCGCTACACCTACCGTCGCGACCATGCCGACGGGCTGGCCAGCGACTACCTGCTCAGCCTCGCCCGCGACCGCGATGGCCGCTTGTGGGTCGGCACCGGCGACCGCGGCCTGGATCGGCTCGATCCGGGCAGCGGCCGCGTCGAGCATTTCGGCTACAGCCAGGGCGAGGGCGGTGGCGTACCCGGACCGACGGTACGCGCGCTGCTGGTGCGCGGCAACGGCGACCTGCTGGTCGCCACCCTCGGCCACGGCCTCGCCGAACGCTGCGCCGGCTGCAGCGCGTTCGTGCAGCATCGCAAGCGCTCGGCGCTTGGCAGCCTGCCGGACGAGCGCGTGACCGCGCTCGCCGAGTCTGCGGGCGGGAGGCTGTGGGTCGGCACCCGTGGCAGCGGACTGGTGCTGCGCGAACCCGGCGCGCGGTCATTCCAGCGCGTGCCACTCGGGCTCGAAGATGGCAACGCCCTCAGCATCAGCGACCTGGTCGAGGACCCCGAGGGCCGGCTGTGGATCGCCACCTACGGCCATGGCGTGATCCGCGTCGAGCCGCGCCCGGAGCTCGACGCGCCATGGCCAGCGCAACGCATCGACAGCAGCCACGGGCTCTCGGCCGACCACGTTTCGGCGCTGACGCTGGCCGCCGACGGCACGCTGTGGGCCGCCACCGCACGCGGCCTGGACCGCATCCTGCGCCGCGATGGCAGCATCCGCGGCTTCGGGCTGCGCGCCGGCGCGCTGGCCAGCGGCTACTTCCTCGGCGCCATGGCGACCTTGCCTGACGGCCGCATTGTCGCCGGCGGCATGGAGGGCATGAGCCTGCTCGACCCACGCGCGATCAGCGATCGCCGCGGGCCGCTGGCACCGCGTCTGTCCGGCTTCTCGGTATTCAACGAGCCACTCGCGCCGGGGCCGGATTCGCCGCTGCGCTACGCCGCCGACTCGGTCCCGGACCTGATCCTCGGGCACCGCGACGAAATGCTCGGCATCGGCTTCACCGCTCCCGGCTTCGGTGCCAGCGACAAGCCACGCTTCGTCTACCGCCTCGACGGCTACGACCGCAACTGGATCTCCGCTGGCGAGACCCAGCGCACCGCCACCTACACCCGGTTGCCGGCCGGCAACTATGTGTTCCGCGTGCGCACCCTGACCTCCGGCGGCCAGCACGGAGGGTCGGAAGCGCTGGCGCGGGTGCAGGTTCGACCGGCGCCGTGGGCAACGCCCCTGGCCTATACCGGCTACGCGCTGGCGACGCTGCTGGTGGCACTGGTCTGGTGGTCGCGCCTGCGCCAACGCCACCGCGAACGCCAGGCCGCGGCCGCGGTACTGGTCGAGAAGGAGCGTCGCCTCAATGCCGCGCTCTGGGGCAGCGGTGCCGAACTCTGGGAACTCGACATTCCCAGCCGCACCATTTCGCGCGACCACCGCCTCGACGGCCTGCGCGTGAACGACGCCAGCCCGAAAGCGCGCATCGACGAGTATTCCGAGTACATCCACCCCGAAGATCGACGCCCGGTGCAGGAAGCAATGCGGCGCGTGCTGGGCGGCGAGAGCGGCACCGTCGATGTCAGCTTCCGCACCGAGGACCGCGATGGCAACTGGCTGTGGATGCTGACCCGCGGTCGCGCCATCGCCAGCGACGCCACGGGCCGCGCCCAGCTGTTCGTCGGTACCAACCAGAACATCACCGGGCTCAAGCGCACCGAGGAGGAACTGCGCCGCCTCACCGAGGAGCTGGAGGCACGCGTCGAACGCCGCACTGCCGCGCTGAGCCAGGCCAACGCCGAACTGCAGGGCTCGCTGACGCGCATCCAGGACATGCAGCGGCAACTGGTCGAGGCCGAGAAGATGGCCTCGCTTGGCGCCCTGGTCGCCGGCGTCGCGCACGAGATCAACACGCCGATCGGCGTCGCCGTCACCGCCGCTTCGTTCCTGCGCGAGGAAACCCGCCGCCTGCAGCGCGCGCAGCAGGAAAAGACCATGACCGCGTCGATGCTGGAGCAGTTCGAGGCGCAAATCATCCAGGGCGCCGAAATGATCCTGGCCAACCTCGAGCGCGGCATCCAGATCGTGCGCAGTTTCAAGCAGGTGGCGGTCGACACCGCCTCGGAGGCGCCGCGCGAGATCGAGATCGGCGAGTACTTCGACGAGATCCTGCGCGCCCTGCATCCACGCCTGCGCAAGTGCTCGCACGAAGTGGTAGTGCGCGTTCCGCAGCCGATCCGGGTCTGCACCCATCCGGTGGCGATCTACCAGGTCGTCAACAATCTGGTGATCAATTCGCTGGTGCACGCCTTCGACGGCATCGAGCGCGGGCGCATGACGCTCGCCGCCAGCGAGGACGGCGACAGCATCGTGATCGACTACCGCGACAACGGCTGCGGCATGCGCCCGGAAGTGCGCGAGCGCATCTTCGAGCCGTTCTTCACCACCAAGCGCGGCCAGGGCGGCAGCGGGCTCGGCATGCACATCGTGTTCAACCTGGTGACGCAGCTGCTGCGCGGGACCATCACCTGCGAGTCGGAACCGGGGCAGGGCACGCGCTTCGTGATTCGGTTTCCGTGCATGGCGGTGGCGTCCGAGACGGTGAAGTCCTGAAAAGACAAAACCCGCCAACTGGGGCGGGTTTTGTTGATCAAAGCAATCGCGCCACAAGTGGCGCTCCTACATTATTTGATCTTGGCTTCTTTGTACGCCACGTGCTTGCGCACGACCGGGTCGAACTTGCTCATCTCGAGCTTTTCCGGCTTGGTCTTCTTGTTCTTGTCGGTGGTGTAGAAGTGACCGGTACCTGCGGTCGAAATCATGCGGATCTTGTCGCGCTTCGATGCCATGGTTCAGTCCTCCTCAAACCTTTTCGCCGCGTGCGCGCAGGTCAGCGAGCACGGCGTCGATGCCGTTCTTGTCGATGGTGCGCAGCGCATTGGTCGAGACCTTGAGCTTCACCCAGCGGTTTTCCGAAGCGACCCAGAAGCGGCGCTCGTGCAGATTCGGCAACCAGCGACGACGGGTTCTGTTGTTCGCGTGGGAAACGTTGTTTCCGGTAAGCACGCCCTTACCGGTGACTTGGCAAACCTTCGCCATTGCACACCTCGATTTACGGCATCACGCCTGTAGCCCAGACGATATCGGCCCCGATGCTGCTGCGCAGTCGCACGGATTCGGGAAAGGATGGTGTTGCCAGGCGGCCCCGTGCGGCGCGCCTGCCGGGGATGCCGGCACCAAAGGGGCGGGCTTTATACCGGAGCGGCCCGGCAAAGACAAGTTGGACAAGGGCTTAGCGACTGGCAGCAGTCGCGTGCTGGCGCAGCCAGGCGGCAAAGCCGTCTTGGTCGATTTCGCCGGCGGCGAGCTGGAGCATGGCCATGACCGCGGCCACATCGCCTCCGCCATAACCATGCCCATGCAGACGCAGGAACAACCGCGCCAACACCCAGGCGGTGCGCTTGTTGCCATCCACGAACGGATGGTTGCGGGCGACGCCGAAGGCATAGGCCGCCGCCAGGTCGAACACATCCGGTTCCCCATACGCAGCCAGTTGCTGCGGCCTGGACAACGCCGAGGCCAGTAGCCCGGCGTCGCGAAGGCCCCGCCCGCCACCATGCTGGGCCAGTTGCTCGTCGTGGATCGCGAGCGCTACCGCCTCGTCGATCCAGCGCAGCGCCTTCGTCACTTCGCCAACTCGCGCAGGATGTTGCGGTCTTTGCGCATGATCTCGCGCGCCAGCGTCATCTGCTCCGCGAAATCCTCGTCATACGGCTTGAGCACGACGCCATCCGGCGTGCGCGTGACGAACAGCTTGTCGCCCTGCTTCACGTTCAGCAGTTCCAGCAATTCCTTGGGCAGCAGCACGCCGCTGGAATTGCCGATGGCGCGGATGGTGAGGGCTTCAATGGCCATGGCGGGCTCCGGTTATAACTTTCGTGGCCACACGCTAGCACGCCGCTGCTCCGGGCGCTGCGCCGCCGGTCGAGGTCGCCCGCTCCAGCGCATCGAGATGCGCCAGCGCTGCGCCGCGTCCGTCCCCGCACATGTCCGGCTGCGGGCGCAGGCTGCTGCAGACCGGCGGCCTCTCGGGGCGGCCGAACAAGGCGCAGCGCAGGTCGGGCAACAGGTTCGCGCAGAAAACGCCGGCGGGCTTGCCATGCGGGTGGCCGGGCATCGGCGTCGAGATCGAAGGTGCGATGCAGCAGGCGGCGCAGCCGCTGCGGCACTGCCAACCGCCGCGACCATCGGGTCGCAACGGTTCACCCACCGTATTGGGCGTCGGTCGGATCGAACAGCTCCACCGCGATCACCGCCGTCATCGGGATCGGGCCGTGGACGTGCGGATATTCGTCGCGACTGGCATCGCTCCACTCGTAGCGCAGCCAGGGTTCCAGCCGGGTGGCGTCGAGGGTGAGGCGCACGAGGTCGCTGCGACCCTGCAGGTGGCGCTGGATCACGCCCGGGATCTGCGCGCGCGTGGCGCAATGGATGAAGCCCTCGCTCGCCAGCGAGGGCGCCCGGTATTCCTCGTGCACCTGTGCGTCCGCCCAATCGCGGCGGGCCGCGAAGTGGAACAGGATCGACGGGCGCTCGTTCACGCGGTGGCGTCCTGCTGCAGCTGCCGGTACACCGGCTCGGTGTCGGGGCGGTCGCCATGCCACAGCTCGAACGCCGCTGCGGCCTGCTCGACCAGCATGCCAATGCCATCCAGCGCATAGGCGCACCCGGCCGCCCGCGCCCAGGCCAGGAACGCGGTCGCCGCCTTGCCATAGCTGAGGTCGTAGGCGAGCGTGCGCGGGTTGGCGATGGTGAACGGCAGGTCCAGCGCCTGGCCGTACTGGCCGGCGCTGGTGGCATTGATCACCGCGTCGAAGTCGCCGGCGCGACGCAGGTCGTCGAGGTACCAGGTCTGCACCCGCGCCGGGTCGCCGATCCAGTCGCACAACTGGTCAGCACGCTGCGGATCGCGATTGCTGAGGGTGACCTTGCTGACGCCGGCATCGAGCAGCGCCGGCAGCACGCCCTGGGCGGCTCCGCCGGCGCCGACCAGCAGCACGCGCCGTCCACGCAAGTCGATGCGATGGCGCTCGCCGATATCGCGAATCAAGCCCTCGCCATCGGTGTTGTCGGCGAACCAGTGGTCGCCATGCCAGGCCAGCGTGTTGGCGACGCCGAGTCGCTTCGCACGCGCGCTGCAGGCCTTGGCCAGCGCGAACGCCTCAGCCTTCAGCGGCAAGGTGACGCTGGCGCCGACGCCGCCCTCGCCGACGAACCGCGACAGCGCCGCCGCCAGCGTTCCGGGCGCGGCATCGATGGCGTCATAGCGCAGCGCGATGCCGAGCTGGTGCGCGAACGCGCGATGGATCAGCGGCGATTTCGAGTGCGCCACCGGATGTCCGAACACCGCGTAGCGGGCGAGGGAGACGTTCAGGTCATCGACAAGTTGCGGTGCTTCGAACATGGAGTCCTCCGGCGGGTCGATGGATCAAGCATAGTCCGGGACGCCGCCGCCGCGAAGCCGGCTCAGCCATCGGCAACGCGCCAGGTGTTGCGACCGGCGGCCTTGGCCGCGTACAGCGCCTCATCCGCACGGTGAAGCCAGGCGTCGGCCTCTTCGCCAGCATCTTCGCAGAAGGCGATGCCGATGCTGGTGCCGACGGCGATCTCGAAGCGGTTCCATGACACCGGCGGCTGCATCGCCGCGACCACGGTCTCGGCGACATGGGTCGCGTTGGCGATGGCGGCCACGTCTTCGAGCAGGATCACGAACTCGTCGCCAGCCAAACGCGCAACGGTATCGGTGGCACGCACCGCGGTCCTCAGCCGGCGCGAGAACTCGACCAGCACCGCGTCGCCACCGGCATGTCCATGGCGGTCATTGATCGCCTTGAACTTGTCGATGTCCAGGTACAGCAGCGCGCGCGCACCGCCGTGACGGCGCGCGCGCGCTGCCGAGGCGGCAATCTCCTCGTACAAGCGATAGCGGTTGATCAGGCCGGTGAGCGCGTCGTGCTCCGCCATCTGCCGCAGCCGATCTTCGGCCTGCTTCAGCTCGGTCTGGTCGAGAATGAGCCCGAACACGCCCAGAATGCTGCCGTCGGCGTCGCGCTTGGGCACATAGGTGCCACGCAGGAAGCGCGCGCCGCCGGCACTCGGCAAGACCAGCTCGAAGTTGCTGCGCTCGCCGGCCAGGGCCCGCTCGAGGTGCGGTCGCACCTGCGCGTAGACCGCATCGCCATGCACCTCGCGCACGCTGTGGTCGGTGATCATCGCCAGCGGCTTGCCGAGTGCGCGCTCGTACTCGGCGCTGTTGAAGCGATAGACGTGATCACGGTCGATGATCGAAATGGCCCCGGGCAGGTTGTCGGCGATCAGCTGCAGGCGTCGCTCGGCGCGGCGTGCGGCCAGCTCGGCTTCGCGTTGCTCGCTAACGTCGAAACTCAGCGCGAACACGCCGCGCACTTGGCCCTGCGGGTCGCGGTCCGGCAGGTAGTGGTTGTGATAGTGCACGAGCTGGCCGCCGAGGCGTTCGCTGCCCTCGAAGTCGACATCCTCCCCGGCCTGCGCGCGCCGCAACTGGGTCTCGACGCGCCCGTACAGGCCGGGTCCGCATACTTCGCGAAACGTCCAGCCGAGCACGCGGGCGGCATCGCCGCCGGCGCGGCGGCCGAGCTCGGCGTTCGCGAAGCGCACGCGCTCCTCGTGGTCCAGGTACAGGATCAGCGCCGGCATCGCGTCGGTGATGCGGACGATGAACTGCTGCTGGCGCAGGCCCTGCACACGCGCCGTGAACAGGCGCTCGATCACCTGCGCCAGCTGCTGCAGCGAACTGCGCTGCGCTTCGTCGAGCTGGCGCGTTTCGCGGTCGATGACGCACAGCGCGCCGAGCGCCAGACCCTCGCCGGTGCGAAGCGGCACGCCGGCGTAGAAGCGGATGTGCGGTTCACCGAGCACCAGACGGTTGTCGCGGAAACGCGCATCGGCGCAGGCATCGCCGATCTCCATCGCTTGCGGGCGCAGGATGGTGTGTGCGCAGAAGGCGTCTTCGCGCGGGGTTTCGCTGACGTCGAGCCCGACGCTGGCCTTGAACCACTGGCGGTCGCGGTCGACCAGGCTGATCGCCGCCATCGGCACCGCGCAGATGGTGGCGGCCAGCTTCACGATCGCGTCGAACACCGCCTCATGCTCGCTGTCGAGCAGGCCGGTCGCGACCAGCGCCGCCAAGCGCTCGGCTTCATTTTCGGCGATCGCTGCTGCGGCCATGCCTGCCCTCCGTTGTCGGGCGGTAGCCTACGCCCGCCGGGCGCTCCGCGTCACGCCGCAAGTCCGTAGCTGCGCAACAGCGCCGCCGGGTCGGGCTCGCGGCCGCGGAAGGCGACAAAGCTTTGCAATGCCGGGCGCGCGCCGCCGACCGCGAGCACCTCGGCGCGGAACGCGCGGCCGGTGTCGGCGTTGAGGATGCCTTCGGCCTCGAAGCGCGCGAACGCATCCGCCGACAGCACCTCGGCCCACAGGTAGCTGTAGTAGCCCGCGCCATAGCCGCCGGCGAAAACGTGGGTGAAGCTGTGCGCGAAACGTTGCCACGGTGGCGGCGGCAGCACCGCCACTTCGGCGCGTACTGCGGCCAGGGTCTCCGGCACGCGCCCGCCACGGGCCGGGTCGTAGTCGAGGTGCAGGCGGAAATCGAACAGCGCGAACTCGAGCTGGCGCACCAGGAACAGGCCGGCCTGGAAGTGGCGTGCCGCGAGCATGCGCTGGAACAAGGACTGCGGCAGCGCCTCGCCATTGCGCCAGTGCGCGGCGACCAGATCAAGCGTTTCGCGGTGCCAGCCGAAGTTCTCCAGGAACTGACTCGGCAGCTCGACCGCGTCCCATTCGACGCCTTCGATGCCGGCGAGGCTCGGGTAGTCGATCTCGGTCAGCAGATGGTGCAGGCCGTGGCCGAATTCGTGGAACAGGGTGAGCACGTCGTCGTGCGTGAGCAGGCTCGGCAGCTCCGCGCTCGGCGGCGCGAAGTTGCAGGTCAGGAATGCCATCGGCCGCTGCAGCTCGCCGATGCACTTGCGCGAGCGGGCCACGTCCATCCACGCGCCGCCGCGCTTGCCGCCGCGCGCGAACAGATCGAGAAAAACCACGGCGAAGGCTTCGCCACGGGCGTCGATCAGATCGAAGCAGCGGGCGTCGCGATGCCACAGATCCACACCGCTGCGCTCGACCAGCCGCACTCCGAACACGCGCTCGGTCAGTGCGTACAGGCCGGCCATCACGCGCTCCAGCGGGAAGTACGGCTTGAGTTCTTCCTCGCTCAAGGCATAGCGCTCGATGCGCAGCTTCTCGCTGGCGTAGGCCAGGTCCCAGGGCTGCAGCGTCTCGATGCCGAGACGTGCGCGCGCGAACGCCGCCAGCTCGACGATCTCGCGTTCGGCCACCGGCTTGGCGCGCTCGGCGAGCTGGTGCAGGAACTGCAGCACGCGTTGCGGCGTCTGCGCCATCTTGGTCGCCAGCGATTCCTCGGCGGCGTTGGCGAAGCCGAGCAGCTGCGCCGCCTCGTGGCGCAGCGCCAGGATGCGTTCGATGCGCTCGCCGTTGTCGAAGCGGCCGGCATCCGGGCCCTGGTCGGAAGCACGTGTCTGGTAGGCGGTGTAGACGAGCTCGCGCAGTGCACGATCATCGGCGTGCAGCATCAGCGCCTGGTACACCGGCGCCTGCAAGCTGATGCGCAGGCCCGACACCGCGGCTTCCTGCGCCGCCTGACGCAGCAACGCCAGCGCCGACTCGGGCAGACCGGCGAGGCGCACGTCGCCCGCGGGCAAGTCCAGCGTCCAGGCCTCGGTCGCATCCAGCACCGCTTGCTCGAACTCGGTCGCGAGTCGCGACAGCTCGGTCTCGATCGCGCG
>Ga0073899_10000670_pt1 | contig 31415 bp, 29 predicted proteins | sample KloWWTmetaKNB5Ph_FD_88975 | JGI IMG/M metagenome (GOLD analysis project Ga0073899, IMG submission 88975) | Active sludge microbial communities from Klosterneuburg, Austria, studying microevolution and ecology of nitrifiers - Klosterneuburg... | ecosystem: Engineered > WWTP > Aerobic digester >... | reverse complement strand
TCAACATGGCGAAACCGTTCCCGTTCAACGACCGGCAGTTCCGCCAGGCCCTTGCTTACGCGATCGACCGGAAGGACATGGTGAAGCGCCTGCTCCTGGGTGTTGGGGAGCCGGGGAGCCTCGGAGGGCTAGCGCCATCGCACGCGATGATCAGCAAGGAGCTTCCGGCCTACGATCTGGATGTGGCAAAGGCGCGGGCACTGCTCGATGGTATCGGCTTGAGGGATACGAACGGCGACGGGTTCCGCGAACTGCCGGATGGCTCGAAGTTCGAGCCGGAGTTGCAGACATCGACCCGGTATTCGCCGAAGGCCGCGGAACTGGTCAAGGAGTACCTACGGGCGGTGGGAATCGACGTAAAGGTAACGAGCCTGAATTCGAACACGGCCGATGACAACGCGGCGAAGGGGAACTACGAACTTTCGCTGGTGGGATACGGTGGTTTCGGCGGAGACCCGGACACGCTGCGCACGCGCTTCTCCGCGAACGTGAAATCCCAGTCGTTCTCCCGGGCGGTTGGCTATGCCAACGCTCGCTTCGAGGAACTGGCGGCGAAGCAGTTGGGCGCGGTGAAACCGGATGAACGGGCGGCGTTGGTCCGCGAGCTGCAGGGGCTGATTGCCGAGGATGTTCCGATCATCCCGATGTACCTGCCGAAGCGGATCCTGCTCTACCGCAAGGAGGTGTTCGATGCTTGGTATTACACGCCGGGGGGTATCTTCGGTGGATACCCGGGGGCGTTGAACAAGCACAGCTTCACCACCGGAAGGAAATCCGGGTTCTAGCCGGTGGCGGTCCTGGGGTGCGCCGTATGGTGGCGCGCCCCCCGGCAAGTGAGAAAGCGAGGCTGGAGATGGCTGACCACATCAATCGAGGGTCGATGTTGCGCCCTTCAAGACAGGAGGTGGAGGAGCGCTACGCGGAGCTGGTCGAGAGCAACCGGGTACAGTTGGCGCGCCTGTTCGGCGGCCGGCCGCGAGGCGAGGACTACTGGGCGAAGCGGGCGCAGAATTTCCGGCCCGGAGTGATGGATGCTCCGGAGGTGGCCCTGTTGCTCTCGATGGCGCAGGCCGGGGACACGTGGCTGGATATTGGCGCTGGTGGAGGGCGGTACGCCATCCCGTTGAGCGAGAAAGTTGAGCGCGTGGTTGCGGTCGAGCCTTCACCGGCGATGCGGGTGCAACTTGAGGCGGCGGCGGCCGGGGCCGGGCGCACAAACATCGAGGTTGTGGACATGGAGTGGCCGTCGAAACCGCGCGATGAGGCGCCAGAAGGGGATGTGAGCCTGATGGCGAACGTGCTGTACGGGGCTGAGGATATCGGCGGGTTCATCGCGGCCGCCGAAGCACACACCAGGCGCACCTGCGTGGTCATCACTCATCACCGGGCACCGAATTCGCCCGTGGCGGAGATCTGGGAGGCGCTCCACGGGGAACCGTTTGCCGAATTACCCGCACAGCGGGAACTGGTTGCGCTTCTCGGGGCCATGGGGCGCCGGTACGGTGTGTACCCTATGCCTGCGCCACCGGCACCGGAACAGCCACATGGCGAGGTGGTGGAGGCATCGCTTTGGATGTATCACGTCGAGGCCGGCTCGAAGGGTGCAGCGGAACTTGGCCGGCTGATCGCGAGGCGTGCGGACCCGGAAACGGGGCTTGTCCGGATGCCGGTGGTGCGGCGTCATGCCTCGGTAGTTGCCTGGCCGGTTGAGCGGTAGCGCGGGCCAGCAAGGGCCTGCGTACCGGGAGCCTCGCGCGCGCCAGCAAGGTCGGGCGGGAGCGGGGTGAAGGCGGGGGTGGCTTCCTCTCCGGCCCGGCAGGCACCGCAGCGGCCGAGTGTCCGCGAGAGCTCGGAGTGGAGCGACTGGCCGCACCGCGAGCAGGTGATGTTCATACCGCGTGCCCGAGTCTAACAGTCCTGCCGGCAGGCGCGGTTTCCACAGCGTGTTGAGTTTTTCCGCGGTAAAGGAATAGACTTGGGCCGCTTCTCCCGGGCGGGCCACGAGTGACCAGATTTTGTCCGGGACGCGATGGGGAAAATCGTGCGCACACAGTATCTACTTCGTCCCTGGCGGCTTGCAGCAGGCTTGCTGCTGCTGGCGGCCTTCATCCTGGGCGTGATGCCCGGACCGGGGGTACCTTCGGCTTCGGCGGAAGACCCGTTCCAGCCGACACCATGCCGGGCGCAGGTCTGGAACAAGGGGAGTGCGGCGTTCACCGCGCTGCCCGGGGCCAAGGCGCACTTCGGCGAGTACGCGGGCGGCCTGTACCGGATCGAGATCCCGGATAACTGGAACGGTGAGCTGGTGCTTTATGCGCACGGTTACGCCGGTGAGGGCGACACGGTGAACATGGGCACGATCTCGGCCCCGTGGCGCGAACACATGATCAAGAACGGGTTTGCCTGGGCGGCATCGAGCTACCGCTGCAACAGCTACGTGCCGGGCATCGGGCTGCAGGACACACTGCTGTTGACCGGGATCTTCCATGAGCTGAATGGTGGCAAGGCGCCGGAGCGGACCTACCTGACGGGTGTTTCGATGGGTGGCCATGCGACGCTGCTGGGAATGCAGGAATTCCCGACGGCGTTCGCGGGCGGCCTCGCCATTTGCCCGGCAGGGCCAACCCTGTTCGACTACTTTGCGGCCAACGGTGCGGCAGCCGAGGTGGTGACGGGCCTGAAGTTCGGGGGTGGCCAGGCATCGAGCGCGACGCTTGCGACGATGAACGAGATCTTCGGCACGCCGCCCGCCTATACGGCGAAGGGCATGGCAATGGCGAGCATCATGATCAACAGCACAGGCGGGCCACGCCCATTCGTCCTGGAAGGCCTGACAAACTACTTCCAGCGGACGATCTCCGGATCGAAGCTGGCGGGCGAGCCAGGGCTGCTGGCGGCCGCGGCCACCAATGAGGGATGGACGTACGGGATCGGCGCCGGCCACGGGCTGACAGCGGACCAGGTGAACAGCCAGGCACGGCGGCTGGCGGCCGATACGACCTACCGCGGGGCCGATTCCCCTTATGCGGAGCTCCATCCGTTCGATGGGGAGATTGAGCGGCCGCTGCTGACCATGCACACCACGGGCGACATGTTCGTGCCGATCTTCCTGCAGAGGGACCTGTACAAGGCTGTCACGGCAGCAGGCAACGGGGACCTCCTGGTGCAGCGCATTTACCGCGATGCGAACCATTGCGGGTTCAGTTCGACCGAGTTGATCAAGTCGTTCGACGATATGGTGGCCTGGGCGCGCGGCGGTACGAAGCCAGAGGGCGACGATATCAATGCGCCGCTTCTGAATGCGGGGTTGAAGTTCACGAATCCGCTTCGGCCAAACGATCCCGGGACGCTTGAAGCAGGCAAGAACCCACCATTGCCACCCGCGACGGGGGATAGCGCCCCGGCTGGCGATGCCTCGCCGCTGGCGGATGCTGCCGCGCCGGCAGCGCTGGTGGCTACGCTTGTCGTGGTTGGCATCCTGTTCGAGCGGCGGCGGCGCGCTCGCGGATAGGTGCGGAAGGGGACGATCCGGAAGCGGGGGGCCTCGTTGAGATGCCCCCCGCTTCGTGCCTGACCGCTGCCCGCTGTCCGGCCGGGGCGTGACAGCTTCGGCGGCAGCCTTCAAGATTGCGCCACAAACATCTTTTCCCAGGAAAGTGAAGGAACAGGACAAGTGGCAAGTGTCAATAAGAACGGCGTGCTCGCCGGCAAGGTCGCCGTGGTCACGGGGGCTTCCCGGGGGATTGGCGAGGCTGTTGCGATTCGCTACGCGATGGAGGGCGCGAAAGTTGTAGTTTCGGCCCGGACGGTGGAGGAAGGCGATCACCAGCTGCCGGGCAGCATCAACGGCGTGGTGAAGCGGATCAAGGATGCGGGCGGCGAAGCGCTGGCGGTTCGCTGCGACCTTTCGGATGCTGCCGACCGGGAGGAGCTGATCAAGCAGACGGTGGATGCCTACGGACCGGTAGACATCCTCGTGAACAACGCGGCGATCACCTACTTCATCCCGGTGGATTCATTCCCGGAGAAGCGAATGAAGCTGATGTTCGAAGTGCAGGTGTTCGGGCCGTTCCACCTGGCGCAGCTCGTGTTGCCATCGATGAGGGAGCGGAAATCGGGCTGGATCCTGAACATCTCTTCTCACGCGGCGCTGCACCCGCAGCTACGCGCGCCGGGGCGCGGCGGCACGGTGTACGGCATGTGCAAGGCGGCGCTGGAGCGGTTCACCACGGGGCTGGCATCGGAAGCGAGCAACGATAGCATCGGGGTGAACGTGATCTCCCCCGGGCTGGTGGCGACGCCAGGGGTGCTGATGCACGGACTGGTGACGGAAGCGAACAAGGCGATGGCGACGCCCGTGGAGCACATGGCCGAAGCGTGCCTGCACCTGGTGCACGGCGACCCGGCGGTGAATTCCGGGCAGATCACCTATGCAGCGGACGTGCTGAAGAAGTTCGACCTGACGGCGGCAGAATTGCTGGCCTGAGGCAGGACCGAAGAGGGTGCATCGCGGCCGGTCATCCTTCCGCGATGCACTTCGGAAACGCCGGACGACCCCGGGAGTGACCTGTGGACCCCGCTGACCTGTTCGACTTGAGCGGCAAGGTGGCGCTCGTGACCGGCGGGAGCCGCGGGCTTGGCCGCGAGATGGTGCTCGCCTTTGCGCGGTACGGCGCCGACGTGATCATCGCGAGCCGCAAGCTCGATGCGTGCGAGGAGCTGGCCGCGCTGGTCCGCGCGGAGACGGGCCGCCGTGCGCTCCCCGTGGCCTGCCACGTGGGCGAGTGGAGCCAGGTGGAGCAGCTCGCTGAAACGGCCTACAGGGAGTTCGGCCGTATCGACATCCTGGTGAACAACGCGGGGATGTCGCCCATCTATGACCATGTAGCGAACGTTGGCGAGGCACTGTACGACAAGGTGCTCGACGTGAACCTGAAGGGGCCGTTCCGGCTGACCTCAATCGTGGGGACGCGGATGGCGGAAGGGGATGGCGGCTCGATCATCATGGTCTCGAGCACGGCATCGCAAGACCCGGGGGCGAACGTGATCCCCTATGCGGCGGCCAAGGCCGGGCTAAACGCGATGACGGTGGGGTTCGCGCGGGCGTTCGCGCCGAAGGTGCGGGTGAACTGCATCATCCCGGGGCCGTTCCTGACGGACATCTCCAAGGCGTGGGACCTGGAGGCGTTCAACAAGCGGGCCGCCTCCACGATCCTCCTCGGGCGGGGAGGGCAACCCAACGAAATCGTGGGGGCGGCGCTCTACTTCGCTTCGGCGGCATCGAGTTTCACGACGGGGAGCCTGCTCGTGGTCTCGGGGGGAGCCGGGGGCGGGGAATAGCAGGCGGGGACGGGTAGCCCGGCTCCCGCGACATGACGGCAGCGCCGCCGTGGGCCAGAATCCAACCACAATTGCGGGCGCCGGGGGGAAAGCGAGCATGACGGGAGGCGGAGAGTACCTGTTTTCGGGGCTCAAGGTGCTGGATGTCGGCACGTGGATTGCCGGGCCCGTGGCGGCGACGATCCTTGCGGACTTCGGGGCCTCGGTGATCAAAGTCGAGACGCCGGGTGCGGGAGACCCGTACCGGGCGCTCTCCGGCGGGGCGCTGAGCCCGCGTGCGCCGATGAACTACATGTGGCTGGCCGATGCCCGGAACAAGCGCGGGATCGCACTGAACCTGAGGGTGAAAGAGGCTCGAGAAATCCTGCTGCAACTGGTGCGGGATTGCGACGTGTACGTGACGAACCAGCCGGCGGCGACGCGGCGGGCGTTCGGTCTGACGTATGAGGAGCTGGCGCCACTGAACGAGCGGATGATCTACGCCTCGCTTACTGCCTATGGCGAGGAAGGGCCGGACGCCGAGCTGGAGGGGTTCGACGGCGTGGCCTGGTGGGCGAGGACCGGGTTGATGGACATGGTCCGCGCGCCGGGCACGATGCCGGGGATGTCGGTGCCTGGGATGGGCGACCACCCGACGGCGATTGCGGTGTATGCGGCCATTGTGACGGCGCTCTTGCAGCGGGAGCGGACGGGAAAGGGCACGCGGGTACATACGAGCCTGCTGGCGAACGGGCTGTGGTCGAACCTGTGCTATGCCCAGGCGGCGATGGTTGGGGCGGAGTTCCCGGACCGGTCGCCGCGGCCGCCCGCGAGCCCAAACCGGGTGCTTTTCGAAACGAGCGACGGGCGGCTGCTGCAGCTCTATATGGTGCGGACGCAGGGGGAGCTCGATGCCCTGATTGTGGCGGCCGGGCGCGAGGAGATGCTCGCCGATCCCCGGTTCGCCGATGCTCCGGCGCGGGCGGGAAATGCCGCGGCGCTGGTGGAGGAATTGAAGGCGACCCTGCGGCAGCGGACGGCGGCGGAGTGGATGCGGATCTTCCGGGAGGCGCAGGTACCGGTGACGCTGGTGGCGCACATGCAGGATCTGCCGCACGACCCCCAGGTACTGGCAAACGGGATGGCGGTACCTCCGGCTGACGCGGGGGTTCCCGCGCCGCTGGTGGTGACACATCCGCTGAATATCGACGGGGTGGCGCGAGTCGGGCCGATGCGGGCGCCGGAAGTTGGCGAGCATACGGAAGAAGTGCTGGCCGAACTGGGCTATGGTCCGACGGAGATCGAGCGGTTACGGGCGATCGGGGCGGTTTAGCATGCTCCCGAGCGAGTATCCCCGGAATGGGGAAAACCCTGATACCTCGGAAGGGCGGGGATGCCGACAATCCGGGCTGAGCGATTTCGGGATCGCACACGGAGCCATTGGGGATGACACTTCGGCGAAGAGCCGCGCTGATACTGAGCGTCGCCGCGCTGGCGGCAGCCCTTGGCGTGTACAGTCTCTCATCGCTGGTACTTGGATCGTCGTTTTCGGAGCTTGAGCAGACGTATTCGAAGCGGGACATGGACCGGGCGCTGAACGCTATCCATGGCGAGGTGGCGCAGCTCGAACTGACGGCGAACGACTGGGCATCGTGGGATGCGAGCTACCAGTACCTCGGCGATCGCAACCGGGGATATGAAGAAGAGAACCTGAAGGAAGAAACGCTCGAAACGCTGAACCTGGACTACCTGGTGCTGTTCGGGCTCGATGGGCGGCCGGTAATCAGCCGCTCGATCGACCGGACGAGCGGGGAGCCGAGGCCACTTGGCCCGGACCTGGTGCCGGCCCTGGCGATCCCTCCGCGGCAGCCGCCGGGGGAGGCCGACCGGTTCGTACGTTCCGGCGTGCTGATGCTGGGTGACCGGCCGCTGCTCTTCGCTCTGCGGCCGGTGCTGACGAGCGACGATCGCGGGCCGGCGCGGGGATACCTCCTGATGGCGCGGTACCTGGATGAGGCGGCGCTGGAATCGCTTGCGGAGCGAACGGTCCTGGATCTCTCGCTTTCGGTAGCCCCCGGGCCAGCGGCCGCGGGCTACTGGTCTGGAGAAACCGACGGGGGCGCGCTGCTGACATCGGGTGTTGTGGAAACGGTGAACCGGCCGGGCAGCCTGGTGCTGGGGGTAACTTCGGACCGGGACATCGCCCGGGAAGGTGCGGCGGCCAGCCGCTGGCTCCTCGGCGCATCGACCGCCGGGGCACTGGCCTTCGGGTTGCTGGTCTTCTGGTTGGCCGACCGCCAGGTCCTGGGGCGGCTCCGGCGGCTGGGCCAGGAGCTGGCGCACATCGGCCAGAGCGGCGAGCTTTCGCAGCGCGTTGAGCGTGCGGGGGGCGACGAAGTCGGCAAACTGGCGACCGACATCAACCAGATGCTGGAATCGCTGGAACAATCAGCCGGGCGCTACGAGACGCTGGTGGGGACGACGACGGAGGCGATCTACCTGGTCCGGGATGGGGTCATTGAATTCGCCAACCCGGCGGGTGTGGCGCTGGCCAGGGCAGGGAGCGAGCTGGCGTTGAAGGGCGAGGCGTTTGAAACGATCATCGCGCGGCGCGATCGCGAAGCTGTCCAGTTGGCGCTGGCACGGCCTGCCGAGGCAGGAACGGCGCCGGCCCGCATGGAAGTGACGATGGCAGGCGCCGGGCGGAGGCGTGCGGACCTTGCCCTGGTGCCGGTCAAGGGTACGGGGCTCTGGCAGGTAGGTGGCCGCGATGTGACGGATGCGCGCGCGCAGGACGAACGGGAGCGAACGTTCGAACGGCGGATGCAGGAGGCGCAGCGGCTCGAGAGCCTTGGGCTGCTCGCGGGGGGAATCGCGCACGACTTCAACAACATCCTGCTGGCGGTAGCGGGTAACGCGGCGATAGCCAAACTCGAGCTGGGGCAGAAGAGCGCGGCGATGGAATCGATCTCGGAGATCGAAATGGCGACATTCCGTGCGGCCGACCTGACCCGGCAATTGTTGGCCTATGCGGGGAGCGGGCAGTTGATGGTTCGAAACGTGGAAGTGGCGGAGCTGGTGCGCGATACCGTGAAGCTGATGAAGCGCGTGACGACGAACTTCGTGGTGGTGGAGGTGGATGCCGCCGCTGAACCGATCTTCATCGAGGGAGACGACGTGCAACTGCGCCAGGTGGTGATGAACCTGGTGACGAATGCCTACGACGCGCTGGCCAACCGGGCCGGGCGCATGCGGGTGTGCAGCGGTGCGAGGCACTTCGGGACCGAGGAGCTGACGCTGGTGCGCAGCGGAACGATTGCCCAACCGGGGCATTATGCGTTCATCAGTGTTGAGGATGACGGGCCAGGAATCGCGCCAGACCAGTTGGGCCGGATTTTCGAACCGTTCTTCTCCACGAAGGGGGCCGGCCGCGGGCTCGGCCTGGCGGCTGTCATCGGCATCGTGAACGCGCACCGGGGCTCAATCATCGTGGACACCGAGGAAGACCAGGGAACGACGTTTACGGTGCTGTTCCCCGAGGCGGCCAAGAGCAGGAGCGGTGCTGAGACGGTGACGCGTTAGCAGCCAGGATTCGACCCGGGAACGACGTGGATATCCCGGGGGTCGATCTCGAGGTTGAAGAGCCGGCGGGCGGGGATATCCAGCACGCTGTAGGGCCGTGCAGCGATTTCGACCTCGACACGGGGCCCGGGGCCCTCGGGCTGGAGTTGTAGCACGTGAGTCGCCCCGTACGCGAACTCGGCGACGATGGAAGCGGGGAGCAGGTTCATCGGTCCTGAAGAAGCCTGCATGTCGCGGCGAAGGTTCACGCGCTCGGCGCGCACCATCACATCGACCTGGTCTCCCGGAGCGACTGCGTGAGTGCCGGAGCCCGCGAGCAGCGCGGCACCGCTGACCGCGACTGTGACACCTTCGCCGGACACGTCCATGACCACGCCCGGCCAGATATTGGCCACGCCGGTAAGCTCGGCCACGCGGCGGGATGCGGGATGGCGGAAGACCTCTTCACGGGGGCCGAGCTGGAGCACGCGGCCGGCATCGAAGACGGCGATGCGGTCGGCGAGGAAGTGGGCTTCACGGAGATCGTGGGTGACGAAGAGGATCGTAAGCCCCAGTTCGGAGCGGAGGCGGAGGAGCTCGCGGCGCATCGCGTTGCGGAGTGCGTCATCGAGCGCGCTGAAGGGCTCATCGAGGAGGAGGAGCCGCGAGCGGCGGGCGAGGGCGCGGGCGAGGGCAACACGCTGCTGCTGGCCGCCGCTGAGCGAACGGGGCCTGCGCGATTCGAAGCCGCTGAGGCCGAGAAGGCCGATCAGCTCGGCCGACCGCGTGGCGCGCTCATCCCGGGGCAGGTGGTGGATGCCAAACTCGATGTTCTGGCGAACGTCGAGGTGGGGCAGGAGCGTGTTGCCCTGGGTCACCAGGCCGGAGGCCCGGCGATGGGGCGGCAGATTCACGCCGGCACGGCTATCGAACAGGGCCCGGCCATCGAACTCGATGCGCCCGCTATCGGGGCGCGCTAGGCCGGCAATCGACTTGAGCGTCATGCTCTTGCCAGAACCGGAGTGGCCGAAGAGTACGGTGATACCGGGGGCGGCGCTGAATTCGACATCGAGGCTGAAGGATCCAAGGCGGCGCTGGAACTGGACGGAGAGGTCGCCGGTCAAGGGGGCTAGCTCCGTTCCTGCTGGCGGCGAAGAAGGAGGGCCAGCGCGATGAGGATCGAGATGCCGATGAGGAGTGTGAGCAGCGCGAGCGTATTGGCGAGGGCGGTATCGCCGGCCTGGGTGGCATCGTAGATAGCGGCAGGGACGGTGCGTGTTTCTCCTGGGATGCTGGCGGCGACGATGATGGTGGCGCCGAATTCGCCGATGCTGCGGGCGAAAGCGAGCAGTGCGGCGGCGGCGATGGATGGCCAGGCCAGCGGGATGGCCACGCGCCAGAAAACGCCACGGCGGCCGGTCATCGTGGCTGCCACATCGAGCAGATCGGGGTCGATTTGTTCGAAGCCGGCCTGGGCGGTGCGGACGAAGAGCGGCACTGCAACGACGGCCGCGGCAATTGCCGCTCCCTGCCAGGTGAAGACAAGCCTGAAGCCGAGGTCATCGATGAGGAAACGGCCGAATGCACTCTGGCGGCCGAGGCCATAGAGCACGTAGTAGCCAACCGCGGTGGGGGGAAGGACGAGCGGGAGCAGGGCCGCGGACGAGAGCACGGCAGCGAATCCGGGCCGGGCACGGGCGATCGCCCAGGCAAGCGGCACGCCAACGATGATGCACATCAGCGTGGCCACGACGGCAATCTGGGCCGAGATCCGGAACGTGCTCCAATCGACGGCTTCGAGGCTCACCGGGGAGGCTCCTCGAAGCCGTATGCCGCGAGCGCTGCCTGGCCCTGGGGGCCGCGGAGGTACTCGAGCATGCAGTGGGCCGCATCTTCGGCCCCCGAACCGCGAATGATGGCGCCAGTCTGTTCGATGGGCTGGTGCAGCCCGCTATCGATGACGGTGTAGGTGACCGGCGAGCCTTTGATGACGAGGGCGAGCGAGACGATGGCGGCATCCGCATCTCCGCGCTCCACGTAGTCGGTGGCCTGGCGGATGTTCTCCGCGAGGACGAGCTTCGATTCGATGGCTGCGTACAGGCCGCTGGATTCGAGGGCCTGTTTCGCGGCCCGCCCATAGGGAGCGTGATCGGGATTGCCGATGGCGATCCGGCCGACCTCGCCAGAGCGGAGGCCATCGAGCGATGCGAGCGGTTGGATACCCTGGCGGGTGGCGAGGACGATGCGCCCGACGGCATAGGGGGCGAGCCCCTCCGCGGCGAGGAGCCCGGCCTGTTGCAGCTGCTCGGGATACTGGCGGTCAGCGGAGAGGAAGAGGGCGAAGGGTGCGCCAGCCTCGACCTGGGTTTTCAACTGGCCGGATGAACCGAAGGCGAAGGTGATGGAGGCGCCACACGATTGTTCGATGGCCGGCTGGATTTCAGCGAGCACGTCGCGGAGATCGGAAGCGGCGGCGACGGTGATGCGGGCGGTTCCACCCCGGGTGGCAGTTTCTCCATCATCACCGCCGCAGGCGGGCGCGAGGATGGCTGCCGCGAGCAGGAGCAGGGGGGATACTCGTTTCACGGGGCGACCTTTTCGCGATCGAGAGCCCGGGCATAGCCCTGGAGCCAGGTGAGGGTGGATTCGGCCGCGGTGCGTTTCGAGGCTGCCACGAGGCGCTGGAACTCGCCGGCAGGCGAGCCGGCATCCAGTCCTTCGAGGTAGGCTCCGCAGGCCGTGACCTGGTCCTGGAGGAGGCGGCGATGAGCTGCGGGGTCGATGCGGGCGAGGAAGAAGAGCTTGATGAGGAGGTCGAGGCGGACTTCGCGCATCCTGGCGACGGGGGCCCGCAGCCAGGCATCGACGGCGGCGCGCCCGGCGGGGGTGAGGTGAAAGGTCTTGCGAGGGGGCCGCTGCCCGACGCGCTCCCCGTTCCAGGCGACGAGCCCGCGCGCCTCGATATTGCGAAGGTAGGTGTAGAGCGTGCTCTGTTCGACGGGGCAGACATCGGCCAGGCCTTCGGCCTCGATGAAGGCGGTCATTTCGTAGCCATGCATCGGCCGGAGCGCGAGGAGAGCGAGGACTGCGTATTCGCCGGGGAGGAGGGGGCGATCGGCCATGTACCCGCAAGGTAACGGAGGGGCCGGTTACCCGGCAACCAAGTATTCGGCGGGAAATGCGAGGTTCGCCACGGGTGGCCAGGTTCATCCACAATGCGCGCATGGAACTGTACGACGTGATGGACACGACCTTTGCCGCGCGGGAGTTCACCGGGGAGCCGGTGCCGGATGCGGTACTTGAACGGATCATGGCGCACGCGCGGTTTGCTCCGAGCGGCGGCAACCGGCAGGGCTGGCACGTGATAGTGGTGCGCGACCAGGAGACGAAGGATGCAATCGCGGATGCGGCCGGCCCGGCAGCGAAGCGGTACGCGGCACAACTCGCGCTCGGTGAAAACCCGTGGAACACGATCGTTCCGACGCGGGCGACGGCGGAGATGATCGCGGCGACGCCGGTGCCGGCGGGCCTATCGCAGCCCTACCGGAAGGCGCCGGTGGTGCTGGTGGTGTGCGTGGATCTGCGGGTGGTTGCCTCGATCGACCAGGACCTCGGGCGAACGGCGGTCGCGAGCGGGGCCTCGATCTACCCGCTCGCCTGGAACATCCTCCTGGCGGCGCGGAGCGAAGGCCTCGGCGGTACGCTGACGACGATGCCCATCGCTGAGGAACCGGCATTGCGCCAGGTGCTGGGCATCCCGGAGCATGTGGCGATCTGCACGGTCATCCCGCTCGGGAAGCCAGTCCGGCAGTTGACGCGGCTGAAGCGCCGGCCGGTATCGACATTCGTGACGCGCGAGCGATTCGACGGCGAACCATTCGGGAAGCAGGCCGGGCTCACCGCAGATCGGTCACCCGGGTAGCGAATCGTTCGATGAAACGGCGGTCGTGGCTGACGACCAGTGATGCGCCGCGGTAGTTCGCCAGGGCGTGCTCGAACGCCTCGCGGCTGGCGGGATCGAGGTGATTGGCCGGCTCATCGAGGACCAGCAGGTTCGCACCGCCGCGGACGAGCAGGGCGAGGCCGAGCCGCCGTCGCTCGCCGTAGCTCAGGTTATCCAGGGGCGTCCGGACCTGGTCGTGTCCGAGCAGGAACTGGTGGAGGAAGTTGGTCGCTTCGGCCTCGGTGAGCGATGCCGCGCGGCGGAGGAGCTCGACGGGCGTGCGCTGGGCCCCTGGCTCTGCCGGATCGGCTGTTTCACGCTGGGGGAGGTAGCCGATCCGGGCGGAAGGAGAGAGCGCCACCTCCCCGAATGCAACCGGGAGTTCGCCAAGGATCGCTCGCAGAAGCGTCGTCTTGCCGGCACCGTTGGGGCCGGTGAGCACGATGCACTCGCCCTTATTCACGGTGAAGGTCAGATTCCCGGCGAGGACGCGGCCGCCGATGGCGATGGTCACGTCATCCACGGCGAGCAGCCGGGTAGCTCCAGCATCGCCCGCCGTGAACTCGCCGTAGAAGCCATGGGGGCGTTTCTCCGGGCGTTCGATGTGGCTGCCCGATTCGGCCTGGCGCTCAATCCGGGCCTTCAGGGTGACTGCGCGGCGCGCGATCTTGAGTGCTTTCTTCCGTTTCGCGAAATCGATGGTTCGCTGTTCGATGCCGCGAGCGCGGGTTTCGATCCTGTGGATTGCCTGCTTCAGTTGCGCTTCTTCGCGTTGCTGGCGTTCGTAGGCGTTCCATTGCTCGCTTTCGCGCCGTTCATTTTCGGCAAGGAGGGCCGAGTAGTTCCCTGCGAACACGGCGGCCGATCGGCCGCGCACATCGAGCTCAAGAATCCGGTTCGCGCAGCGATCGAGGAAAACACGGTCGTGCGAGACGGCGACGACCGGGCCGGGGAAGCGCCGGACCTCCCGTTCAAGCCATTCGAGCCCGGCAATGTCGAGGTTATTGGTTGGCTCATCGAGCAAGAGGAGGTCCGGGTGCGATGCGATGAGGCTAATCAGTCCCAGTTTGGTTAGCTCGCCGCCGGAAAGCTGGTGAAGTGGTGTCGATGGTTCGATATGGCGGATGCGAAGCGCGTCGCGGGCGGCGGCGGCATCGATGCCGCCCGGCTGGCCGGAGAGCGCGTCGAGGAGGCGGTCGTATTCCTCGCTGAGCCGGGCTCGCGCATCCGGGGACGTGGCCAGGGCAAGGCCCTCAGCCAGCACGGCAAGGCGTTTGCCGGCGGCATCGGCGCCGAAGGCGGAAGGAAACACGTCCCATGCGAGCTGGTCCTGGCGCCCGGCGTACCCCTGGGGCAGGAATCCGGTGGTTGCACCGGGCGGGCGTTCTATGCGGCCGCGATCGGGCGGTTCGATCCCGGCCAGCACGCGGAGGAGCGTTGTCTTGCCGGCGCCATTTGGGCCGACTACTCCCAGGACATCGCCCGGGCCGATGGAAAAGGAGACGCCGGTGAGCACCACGCGCCCGCCAAGCTCGCGATGGAGTGCCGCGACGGTCAACATATTGGGAATACCCCACGAGACGCAGGCTCCCACCCGGGATGGACGCAGTGGGGACGAAGCTACGGAGGTGCGGGGCGAGAAAGGTTGAGCACACCGGCACGTGAGAGCGGGCGCCAGGCCCGACCTGCATCACGTTCGCGCTTCGCCGGTGTTATCCGATCAACGGGGACCTCTCGCGGTATTGCCTGACAGTGTAACGCACGGCGCGGGCGATGTGGGCCGGGAGCCGGGAAGGAGGCGAGCGGCGGCCGGGGCTTGACCGGTCGGCCGGGAGGAAGGAAACTTCACCACATCTTACAAATTAGGCATTCCTAATGTTTCTGGCGCGTACCAACTTATCTCGAATTGTCCGGATGGGGGGTGTTTGCGTGATGCTGCTCGGGGGCGCGGCCCTGAGTGCGTGCGGAGATTCCGGCGACGATGAGCCGGCGGTGGAGGCGGCCGCGGATCCCGAAGCGGAGGCCCACCCGACTCCCGACCCCAACGCCACGCCGACGCCCGATCCCGGCCCGGCGACGACGACGCTGCGCGTGGAGTTAAACGAATGGTCGGTGCATGCGGGGAAGAACACCGTGCCGGCTGGCGTCATCCAGTTCATCGCGGATAACACGGGCACCGAGACGCACGAGCTGGTGGTTGTGAAGAACGGCGAGGAGCTGGTAGAGATCGAAGGTTTGAAGGCGGGGTACGTTCAGGCGATGCGCTTCCGGCTCGAGCCGGGCGAGTACGAACTGGCCTGCCTGCTGGTGGAGACGGAGCCGAGCGGGGAGAAGGAAGACCACTACCAGCGCGGGATGCACGTGAAGTTCGTGGTGGAGTAGGGGAGCGCGTTCGGGGTTAGCTGGCTGGGACTATCTCCACGCTATCGCCCGGGCGGACCACCCCGGTGGTGATGATGCGCGCATAGGCGCGGCTCCAGCCCGGGAAGAGGTTGTGGTGCATGCGGTTGAAGTCGCCACCCTTGAACCAGCGTGCGTTGGTCTTGCAGGGGGTGGTGAAGCGAGTGATCTCGACTTCGACTTCGGGGCCGAGGCGAAGGCGGAGGCCGGGGACGATACGGTCCCAATCGAGGCCGCGAGTGGTGATGTTTTCGCCGGTGTGGCCGGGGGCGATATCGTGGCCTTCAGCAGCGAGTGCTTCGATGCGTTCGAGCGCGTAGATGCAGAGTGCGCGCTCGGAACCGCCGTGGATATCCGGGTGGTCGTGGCCATCGCCGTCGATTCCGAGGGGGGTAACGGTCGCCTCGCCAACGGGGAGTTTTGGTACGCCTCCGCGGGAGACGCTGACCTGGACGATGGTACCTGTTTGGCTCATGGATCGAGGGTATCAAGGGCGGGCGGCTGGCGCGATTGGGGGGTACGAAGCTGGTCGAGCAGGCGCGCAGTCGCGGCGGCTATCTCTTCGACGGCGGAATCGAAGGCCTGCTGATTGCGGGCGGAGGGCTGGCGGTAGCCACTGACCTTGCGCACGAACTGGAGCGCGGCGGCGTGGAAATCGGCGGGGGTGGCCGGCGGCTCGCTTTCGCGCAGGCGGCGGATGCTCCGGCACATCGGGTTCTCCTATCCCCGTGGCAATCCAAGGCCACGGGTGGCGATGATATTGCGCTGGACTTCGCTGGTGCCGCCACCGATGGTGGCCGCGACGGAGTGCAGCTGGAAGCGTGCCATGCGGCCCATGAGGAGCTCCCGGCGGGTTGCCCCGCGGGAGGTGATCTGGCCGGCCATGCCTGCGACATGGAAGGCGGCGGCAGCGATGCGCTGCTCGACTTCGCTGGCGTAGAGCTTCACGATGCTGGCTTCGTAGTTGGGTTGCATGCCGCGGGCCTGCATGGATACGACGCGCAGGCTGAGATTGCGGGCCACTTCGACCTCGATGAGCAAGTCGACGAGGCGGAGCCGGTTGGCTCGCAGGCCGGCCGGCGCGTTTTCGCGGGCGCAGGCGATGATCTCTTCGAGGATGGCGCGGTATTCGACGCAGAGGTCTACCAGGCTGCGTTCGAAATCGAGGGTGGTAGCTGCGACGTACCAGCCGCGGTTTTCCTCGCCGACCATGTTGGCAGCGGGGACCCGGACGGATTCGAAGAAGACCTGGTTGAAGCCGCTGTTCCCGGCCATATTGATGATCGGGGAGAGCGATATGCCCGGCGTCTTCATATCGAGAAGGAAGTAGGAGAGGCCGCGGTGCTTCGGGGCGGTTGGGTCAGTGCGGGCGAGGAGGATCATCCAATCGGCGATGTGGGCGCCGCTGGTCCAGATCTTCTGGCCGGTGACGAGGAAGTCATCGCCATCGCGGACGGCACGGGTCTGGACGCTGGCGAGATCGGAACCGGCACCGGGTTCGCTGAAGCCCTGGCACCAGCGTTCGGCGCCGCTGAGGATTGGCTGAATGAAGCGGTCTTTCATCCAATCGGCGCCGAACTGCATGAGGGTTGGAGCGACCCAGCCGATACCGACGCCGCCATAGCGTGGGGCACGGGCGCGGGCCATCTCCTCCTTCAGAATGAACTGCTGCATGACGGGGAGCTCGGCGCCGCCAAAGCGCCGGGGCCAGGCGGGGGCGACCCAGCCGCGGGACTGGAGGCGCTGGCGCCAGAGGGCGAGAGCTTCCTTGTCACGTTCGTGTCCGCTGGCGAGCTGGCCCCATTCGCCTTCGCCGCCATCGCCCTTGAGGGATGGGGGAAGGGAGGTGTGGATCCACTCCCGGACGGCGAGACGGAACTCTGTTTCGGCGGGACCATCGCGAAAGTCCATCGGCTAGAGAGGATACATTTCGGGGAGCCTCAGGGCATTCCCTCTGCATAAGTTGGCCCGGTGATCCGAAACCCATGGCAGTGAACCGGCAAAGGCCAATGTTGCACGAACGAATAGACTTCCTTTCGCTCCTTTCCGATCCGGACATGCTGCAGCTCATGCTTGTCTCGTGCCCCGATGGGATCATCGCGACCGACGGCGATGGCCGGGTGACGCTGTACACGGGAGCATCGGAGACGATCTTCGGGTTCGATCCCATCCAGGTGCTGGATCACAGCTACCACATGCTCTTTGAGGGGGGCGAAGGCCTCGCGTTCCTTGAGCAATCGCTCGGGGAGCAGGGGCAGGCGGTGAACGTGGAAGTGACGGGGATGCACCGCGATGGGTCGCGGTTCGCGGCGGCGGTATCGGCGACGGTGATCCGGGACCGTTACGGGGATACGATCGGGATGGTGATGTACGTGCGGGACCATACCGGGGTGCGGACGATCGAGGATGCGCTGCGCTTCAACAACGACCAGCTCAACCACATGGTGGAACAGCTGGACTACATCGCGCGGCACGACCAGCTGACGGGGCTGTTGAACCGGGGCTCGGCGATGCAGGCAGCGGAGGATGCGCTGATAGCCTCGGGACTCGGGGCGACGGAGATAGGAGTGGTTTTGCTGGACCTGGACCGCTTCAAGATGATCAACGTCTCGTTCGGGCACCTGGTAGGCGACCGGGTGCTGGCCGAAGTGGCGGCGGTGCTGCGAAAGGCGACACGGCAGGGAGACATCATCGGGCGCTATGGCGGCGAGGAGTTCGTGGCGTTTCTGCCAGGGGCAACGCTGCCGGTGGTAACCCAGTTTGCGGAGCGCGTGCGGGCGGCGGTGGAACGGGCGCGGATCAGCGTGAGCGATGGTCTCTCGGTGCCGATGACGATTTCGGGCGGAGTGGTGTGCATCCCGACGTGTGCGGATAGCCTGAACGAGGCCCTCCGCGTGGCCGATGACCGGCTCTATGCCGCGAAGCGGGCGGGGCGAAACCGGATCGTCCACGAGGACACCAGCGAACAAAGGAGCGCGGCATGAGTGCTGAACCAGCTGCACTGAGTCTTGATGCGCGGAACAAGCTGCGATCAATCGTGAACCGGACGACCGACCTTGCGCCCCTGAAAAGCGTGGCGACGCGGGCGATCCAGCTCGCGGAGGATGAGCGTTCGGCGGCGATGGACCTCGCCACGGTGATCAGTTCGGACCAGGCGCTGACATCGAAGTTGCTGAAGCTTTCAAACTCGGCGTATTACGGCTATGCGCGGCGGATTTCGAACGTGCGCGAGGCGGTGATCCTGCTTGGCATGCGCACGGTGCGCTCCGTTGCTATCTCCAGCGGGATAATCGAATCGTTCAAGGTGCCGGAGGTACAGGGCGGCAGATTCGATCCGGACCTGTTCTGGGCGCACAGCGTGAGCGTGGGGATTGTGGCGGAGGTCATCGCGCGGGATACGCGGGTGGCGCGGCCGGAAGACGCGTTCACGGCCGGGGTACTCCACGATGTGGGGAAACTGGCGATGATGCTCAGCGAACCGGAGCTCTTCACCGAGCTGCTCGACCTGGTCAAGCACGAGCAGATGCGGTATCGCGAGGCGGAGCTTGCAGTCTTCGGCATTGGCCACGAGCACGTCGGCGCGCGGCTGGCCGAACGGTGGAAGTTCCCTGAACCGCTGGTGGCGGCGATTCGCGAGCATCACCCGGCGCGGGGTGTACCGGAAATCAGCGGGATGAGCGATGTGGTGGCGGCGGCAAACCTGGCGTGCAACCGGGAAGGGTTTGCGTGCGGGTTTGACTACACGGCGGACGATGCCAACAAGGCGGTGCAGGCGCTGCCGCCGGCGGTGGATATCGCGATCAACCGGGTCCACGGGGGGATGGCCACGCTCCAGGAGAAGGCGCGCGCGTTCCTGATGCATGTGACATCGCGGGCGCCGCACTGGTATGCGACACCGCACACGGAGGAGTTTGCGGCGGGCGACCCGGACGCGGAAGACGCGGCCTGATGGATCGCGCCGGCGCTGCCGATGTTGTGTTTGAGGACAGTGTATGAACGCCACGCATGAGCAGGCACCTATCCCGGACGAACACGCGCCATCGCGGAAGTGGCACGCGCTGCGTGTAGCGGCATTTGTGGGCTGGGGCATTGTGATGGCCCTGGTCGCGATGGAAGCAATGCGGCAACGGAGCACATCGAGCGCTATCGTTGCTGGCCTGATTGTGGCGCTGTTCGTTTTGGTGAACGGGAACCTGCTGCTCATGCGCTGGATGGGCCACCGCAACTGGCGGCGGGTTTCGGCGAAGCTGCACGGCTCGGCCTACCTTTCGGAGTACCAGAACCTGCCAAACCGGAACTACGTGCTGGCGGAGCTGCGGCGCGAGATGCCCCGCGCCCGTGCGCAACAGACCCCCTTTGTGCTCATCCAGGTTTCGCTGGAAAACCTGGACGAGGTGCGGGAGCGGCGCGGGGAGGACTTCGTTGACCGGTCGGTGAATGCGCTGGTGGAGACATTGAAGCGGCTGACGCGGAGCTCGGACTTCCTGGCGCACCTGGGCGGGGCGCGGTTCTGCGTGATGCTGGTGGATTGCACGATCGAGCAGTCGTACATCTACCTGAAGCGCGTTCCGGGCTCGGTTTCGGTGAGCGATGGGCACAACATGCTGGATGTGCCGGTCACCGCTCGGGTACACGAGTACGACATGGAGGCGCTGTACGCGACGGACGTGCTGCGGGACCTGGAAGAGACGACGCCCCTGCGCCGGCGGGAGCAGCAGCGGATGGATTCGCTGGCCGCCTGAGCGGCCCAATCAGTCCCGGGGTTCCTGGCGCGACGCTTCGATGCGGAAGGTGTGCGTTCCGCCGGCATCCTCGAACCAGTAGAGGCTTTCTTCCGGGCTCACGACATGCGGCCCGGCGAGTTCGTGGATGTGGCGGCGGGCGGTGCGGGCATTGGGGAATTGTCCGACGAGCTCCCAGGTAGAGCGGCGCTCATCTTTCACGGCGACGAGTCTCCAGAGTTCGTAGGTCAGAGCCACGGGGCAATCCGGGCGGGCGGCGAAACGCGGCGTGCCGGGAGGCGTCCCGCGGCAGCGATCACCATGCATACCCCGCCGTATCGCCGACGCGGTGGAGCTTGAGGAAGTTGGTGGTGCCCTGGGCGCGAACGGGCAGGCTGGCGACGACGACGACTTCATCGCCATGGGCGAGGTGTCGGCCCCCAAGGAGGGAGTCATTGACGGTTTGAAGCAGCTCTTCGGAAGAAGTGACTGCGTTGCTCAGGATGGGGGTGACGCCGCGGGCCAGGGCGAGGCGGCGGCAAACGGCCTCGGAGGGGCTAATGCCGAAGATGGGGACGCTGGGATGGACCTTGCTGAGGAGCATGGCTGTGTAGCCGCTCTTGGTGAAGCAGGCGACGCCGCGGATGTTGGCATCGAACTCGACGATCCGGCGGGCTGCCATGGCGATGACGTAGGAATGGTCATCGGTTTCGGGGACGATTGCGGTAGCCGTCTCGGAATCGGAGAGGGCATCCTCGGCACGGATGATGATGCGGTTCATCATGGCAACTGACTCGGCGGGGTAGCGCCCGGTAGCGGTTTCGCCGCTGAGCATGAGGGCGTCAGAGAGATCCCAAACGGCGTTGGCGACGTCGGATGCTTCGGCACGAGTGGGGCGGGGAGCGGAGATCATCGATTCGAGCATCTGGGTGGCGGTAATCACGGGAATCATGTTGCGGGCGGCAGAGGCGATGATGCGGCGCTGCTGGACGGGCACGTCTTCCGGGGGTAGTTCGACGCCGAGATCGCCGCGAGCGACCATGGCGCCATCGGCTTCGGCGAGGATGGCATCGAGGTTTTCGACGGCCTGGCGGCGCTCGATCTTGGCGACGATGGGCGTATCGTGGCCAAGCGATTCGATGTACGCGCGGGTACGAACGATATCGCCCGCATCGCGAACGAAGCTCAGGCCGAAGTAGTCAACCGAGGCGGCAACGCCGGAACGGATTGCCTCCTTGTCCTTTTCCGTTAGGGCGGGCGTGGTGAGGTTGGTGTGGGGGAAGCTGACGCCCTTGTGTGAACCGAGCTGGCCACCGACGACAACACGGCAATCGAGGCCGGCATCGCTAGCTTCTTCCACCGAGAGCTCGACCTGGCCGTCATCGAGGAGGACTGCTTCACCGGGCTGGACGTCTTCGTAGAGCCTGGGGTATTCGACGGTGAGCAGTTGACTGGTGCCCGGGACGGGATGATTGACGAGGCGTACCCTTCCGCCTGCGACAAGGGCGATTGGGAGGTTGTCCATCGTCTCGCCGGTGCGCAGCTTGGGGCCGGAAAGGTCCATAAGGACGCCCACGTGGCGGCCCTCTTCGGCGGCGACTTCGCGGACCAGTGCGGCGGCGCTGGCGTGGCTTTCGAGTGTGCCATGGCTGGTGTTGAGGCGGGCGACATCCATTCCGGCGCGGATCATTGCGGCAAGGACGCCGCGGTCGAGGGATGCCGGGCCAAGGGTGGCCACGATCTTTGTGCGTCTCATTCCCGGGAAGTGTAGCAAGCAGGATGAACGTCCAGTGGAAATTGGCGCGGTAGACTCAGGGAGTGCCTGCCAGGGATGGAAGATTGAAGACGCGCGAGTTCCTGTTCTACGCCGAGGACCAGGCGCTGGCGGCACTCCCGGGGGACTTTCCGCGGCCCGAGCGGGTGGTGATGTGGACGATCCTGCAGTACCACTGGGGCGTGCCGGCGGCTCACATCGAACTCCAACCACAGATGGGGCGCCGCATCATCGAACTGGGCCTGCATTTCGAAGGGCCGGCGGATTGGAACGAAGCGCTTGTGCGGCGAGTGAGTGCCCACGCTGGCGAACTGCATGCCTCGCTGGGGCCAGGCTGGGAGCTGGAGGAGTGGACTGCCTCGTGGCGGCGGCTGCACCGGACGTGGTCATTCGAGGATCTGACAAGAGAGCTTGGCCAGGAAGTTGGGGGCGAGCTGGCGCTGGCATTGCAGGTACTGCGGCCGTTTACCCTGGTGGAGGCGCCGCCGGCCCCGGCGAGGCCAGCGCAGCGTGAGGGGCCCAGGCGACGGGCCGCGCGGCGCTAGCGCGGGTCGGCCAGCGCCAGCAATTCGGCGGCGAGGGCACGTCCCAGCCCGGCGGCAGAGCCGATGGGGCCGGCCATCTTCGAGCGGAGGAGCGTGCCATCGGCGGCGATGAGGCCGCGCAGCTTGAGCGTGGTGCCGAAGATTTCGGCGTGGGCGGCGGCGGGGAAGCTGCATCCGCCATCAATGGCAGCGAGGAAGCCCCGCTCGGCGGTGACGGCGGAGCGGATGAGCGGGTCATCGATGGCTTCGAGGAGTGAGCGGACCGGGGCGTCAGCCGAGCGGCATTCGACGGCGAGGGCGCCCTGGGCCGGAGCCGGGAGCATCTCTTCGTTGCCGAAGATGTGGGTGGCGCGGTGTTCGAGCCCCAGGCGCCTGAGGCCGGCCAGGGCGAGAACGGCGGCATCGAAATCGCCAGCATCGACCCGGGCGATGCGGGTCTCGACGTTGCCGCGGATGGGGCGCACTTCAACGCCCGGAGAGAGCTCGCGGACCTGGGCCTCGCGGCGGGGAGAGCTGGTCCCGACGATCGCGCCGGAGGGGAGGGCGCGCAAGCCACCCGGTATGCGGCTGACGAGGGCATCGCGAGGGTCTTCGCGCAAGGGCACCGCGGCGATGACCAGGCCATCGGGCCGCTTTGTCGGGAGGTCTTTGTAGCTGTGGATGGCGATGTCGATTTCGCCGGCGGCGAGGGCCTGCTGGATAGCGGTGGTGAACCACCCCGCACCCTCGCCGGAAGAGAGCGGCGTGGACTGGTCGCGGTCTCCGGCGGTGGCGATGGTGACGAGCTCAACATCGAGCCCGGGGTGTGCGGCGCGCAGGAGATCGGCGACGAGGGATGACTGGGTGAGGGCAAGATTGCTGCCGCGCGTGCCGATTCGTAGCGAGGTCACCGGCTCGCGACCTCGCGCAGGGCGTCGCCAGCGGCGAGAACGGTAGCGTCGATCTCGGCTTCGCTGTGTGCCGCCGAGACGAACCATGTCTCGAACTGGGAAGGCGGGAGCATGACGCCGCGATCGAGCATGGCGCGGTGGAAGCGGGAGAAGGCGGAGAGGTCACTTTCGCGCGCGGAGGCGTAATCGAAGGGCGCGCCATCGCGGAAGAAGAGGGTGAGCATGGAACCGCGGCGAACGACCGCGCCGGGGACCCGGGCCCGGCGGAGAGCGGTTTCGATGCCGTTCTGGAGGTGGCCGGCAAGGGCGGCGGCGCGATCGTGGGCCTGGCCATCGGCGATGGCGCCGAGCATCGCGGAGCCTGCGGCCATGACGAGCGGGTTTCCGCTGAGCGTGCCGGCCTGGTAGACGGGGCCGATGGGGGCGAGTAGCTCCATGAGTTCGCGCCGGCCGCCAAGCGCACCGACGGGGAGGCCGCCACCGATGATCTTGCCGAGGCAGGCGAGGTCGGCGGCGGGAAGCATGTCGCTGAGTCCGTAGCGCAGGCGGAAGCCGGTTATCACCTCATCGGCGATGAGGAGGGCGCCGTGCGCGCGAGGGGTGCGCTGAAGCGCATCGAGGAAGGCCGGTGTTGGCTCGACGAGCCCCATGTTGCCGGCAATCGACTCGACGATGACTGCGGCGGTATCACCGGGGTGCGCGACGAACCATGCTTCCAGGGCGGCCGGGTCGTTGTAGGGGAGGACGGCGGTGAGGCCGGCGATGGCGGCGGGAACGCCGGCGGAATCGCTCAATCCCAGGGTGGCGACACCGCTGCCGGCCTTCACGAGCAGGCCATCGCTGTGGCCGTGGTAGCAGCCATCGAACTTGACGACGAGATCGCGGCCGGTGGCGGCGCGCGCGAGGCGGATCGCCGTCATGGTGGCCTCGGTGCCGGAGTTTACGAAGCGGATGCGTTCGAGGCCGGTGGCGGCGGCGATGCGCGCGCCGAGATCGACTTCACCGGGAGTGAGCGCGCCAAAGGCGGTGCCATCGCCGGCGGTACGGCGGATGGCCTCGACCACCGGGGCGGGGGCGTGCCCGAGGATGAGTGGCCCGAAGGCCGCGATGTAATCGATGTAGCGGGAGCCGCCGGCATCGAAGACGAAAGGGCCCTGGCCGCTGACGATTGGGACCGGATCGCCACCGACCGATCGAAAAGAGCGAACCGGGCTGTTGACGCCGCCCGGGAAGAGTCCCGCCGCGGCCGCGCGAAGGCCGGCATTATCCACTGCTGGTGTTCCTTCCTGGTGGTGGAGGCATGTCAGCGAGGAATGCCTCGCGAAGCTCGTTGCCCGGCTCATCGAAGGCGGCAAAGGCAACGTGCGGGACGACGGATGCCGGGGAGGGAGGGTCATTCTCCCAGAGCGCGGCCTCGCGGCACAGGGAGACGAGGACGCTGCAGGGTTCGGGACAGGGGATGGCGCCGGGCGTGCAGGCGCGGCCATCCCAGACGGGGATCCTGACGCACTGCCCACAGAGCAGGCGGATCGCACGGTTTCGGCCAGAGTGGGAAAGGCGGGCGGCGTGTTCGTAGCGCCCGGTCTGGCGCGAAAGGACATCATCGAGGGTGACGAGCGGCAGTTCGCCTTCAGCGTGGAGCCGCAGGTGGGTGAGGGCCAGTGGGTAGACGGCTTCGATGGCGCGTTCGAGAGGGAGCGCCTCGCCCGTCTCGACCTGCCAGCCGGCGGCGAGGGTTCGCGCGCCGGAGAGTGGCCGGTAGCGGCCGGAGTCATCGAGGCGCGTGTGGCGGCGAAGGGCGTCCTCGGAGGGCGGCAGGGTGATCGACGGGTCACCGGGACCGCGGAGGATGGGCGCATCGCCATGGCGGTCCACGGTGAGCTGGCCGAGATGATCGGGGATGGCTGTCACGTGACTGCCTCGCGGGCGAGCTCGAGGACAACGCGAGTCATGGTGGGGTGAGTCCCGACGGGGGGAGTGTAGCGGACGGTGCGGCCAGCGCGGCGCGTTTCGGGGCCATCGAGCGAGAGATCATCGGGGATGGTCTCGCCGACGTGCCAGCCATCGGCGACGAAGAGAGGAACAACCACGACGGTGGGTTCGTGGAAGATCTCGAGCAGCTGGAGCATGTTCGGATCCTGGTCGAGGAAAAGAGCCTCGACGCGGGCGAACGGCCCCTGTTCGCGAACGAGCGATGCCATGTGGTAGACGTTCTTTTTGGAGCGGGAATCGCGGCGTGTGCCATGGCCGAGGACGGCGACGGCATCGCCTGGACCAGCGCCGGCCTCGCGCGCGCGCTCGATGATGACACCGGCGATTGCGGGGTGCGCGCCGACCGGCGGGGTGTAGCGAATGCGAAGGGGGCCGCGAACGGTCAGGGGGCCATCGAGCCCCATCTCGCGGGGGACGACGGTGCGGGTGAAATAGCCATCGGAGATGAAGAACGGGACGACCGTGACATCGCCCGCTTCGCAGCCATCGAGAACACGGGATAGTGAAGGCTCCTCTTTCCAGAAGCCAACGCGCACATCGGCGAAGGTGGACGAGGAACGGATGCGGGCCGCGGTGGACCAGACCGGATCGCTTGAATTCTGGTTGAGGTGCGATCCGTGGCCAGCGAGGACGAGTGAAGCGGTCACGGGCCGGGGCTCGTGGACCGGCCCAGGCGTTCGCGGCGTTCGCGGCCGGCGGTTGCCACAACCTCATCCCAGCCGGTGCCGATGGCGCCGGCTATCCGCTCCCGGACCTGGCGGGCGAGGCGGGGATCGGCGCCGCCGGTGGAGACAGCCACCTGGAGGCCACCATCGCGCAGGATGGCGGGGGTGAAGAAGGTGCTTTCAGCCTGGGCATCGGCGACCAGTACGGGGACGCCGCGTTCGCGGGCGAGCAAGCCCGTGCGCCGGTTGACTTCGCGCGAGCTGGTGCAGGCGATGACAAGGGTCCAGGGTGGCAGCGCATCGGTGATATCGGCATCGGCGAATTCGCGCGCAACGAGGGTAACGCCGGGGAGGGCGGGGATTTCCGGCAGGGCATCAGGAGCGATGACGGTGGTGATAAATCCGCCTTCGGCGAGATTGCGAGCCTTGCGGAGCGCAACCTGGCCACCACCGACCAGGAGGACCGGTCCGGCGGCGGGCAACAACTCGATGACGACGCTCATGGGACTGCTCCCAGGACGGCGGCGACGAGCGCGGGGAGCGAAGGCTCGACGGCTTCGGCATCGATGCGGCCGAAGGCGCGGCGGACCGCCGCGGCGGTCTGTGTGCCAATCGCGACGAGCCGGGCAGAGGGTGCGGGCTGGAGTTCGCCGAGCGACTGCGCGAGGTAGCGGGCGGCGGAGGCGCTGGCGAAGGTGATGACATCGGCGCGGGCAACGCGCTCGCAGGTGGCAAAATCGAGCGGGACCGGGAGCGTCTCGTAGACCACCGCCTCTTCAACACGGCCTCCACGCGCGCGGAGGCCGGCGGCGAGGCGGTCTTCGGACTGTGAGCCGCGGGGGAGGAGAATGCGGGCGCCGTTGACCCGGGGAAGCTCCGCGGCAAGGCTATCGCCGGTGGCGCGCGTTGGGATGAAGTCGGCGCGAAGGCCGTGCCTGGCGAGAGCGGCGGCGGTCGCTTCGCCGACGGCAGCAAGGCGGGTGGTTTCGAGCGCGCGCGCATCGAGCCCGGCATCGCCGAGGATTTCGAAGAACGATTCGACAGCATTCTGGCTGGTGAAGGTGATCCAGTCCCAGCGGGAGGGGGCGAGGTCGCCGGAGACGAGGGGGACCGGGCGGTGAACGACTTCGAGGGTTGGCGCTTCGATCACGGTAGCGCCGAGCGATTCGAACATGAGCCTGAGCTGGCTGGCCTGGGCGCGGGCCCGGGTGACGACAACCGAACGGCCAGCCAATGGGCCGGGGACGTACCAGGCTATCTGGCCGCTCAAGGCGGCGACGCTCCCCACCACGGTGATGAGCGGGGTTGAGAGCCCGGCGGCGGCAACCTCGGCAGCGATGTTTTCGAGCGTGGCGACGGCAACGCGCTGGGAGGGGAGCGTGCCATGGGAGATTGATGCGGCCGGGGTTTCGGGCGGAGACCCCGCGCGGATGAGGTTGCAGGCTATCTCGGCCAGGCCGGCGGCGCCCATGAGGATGACGAGCGTATCGACGCGGGCAAGGGCGTCCCAATCGGTGGTGGAATCGCCGCCTTCGCGCCCGGTCACTACGGCGAAGGTGGCGGCAGCGCCGCGATGGGTGACCGGGATGCCGGCGTAGGCAGGGACGGCCACGGCGGAGGTGACGCCCGGGATGATCGTGAATGGGATCTCGGCGGCGGCGAGGGCCAGCGCCTCTTCTCCACCGCGGCCAAAAACGAATGGGTCGCCCCCCTTGAGGCGAACCACGCGCTTGCCCTGGCTGCCGAGGCGAACGAGGAGCGCGGTTATCTCATCCTGGGTCGCCGAGTGGTGGCCGGCGCGCTTTCCGACGGGGATGAGTTCGGCGGCGGCGTTGCAGTGCGAAAGCAGGGAATCGGAGGCGAGGGCATCGTAGAGGACGACTTCGGCACGGCGAAGTGCCTCTGCCCCGGCGATGGTGAACAGCCCGGGATCGCCGGGTCCAGCGCCAACAAGCCAGACGTGGCCGGTTCTTTCGATCATTTCCATCATTGTGTCACGGGATGCGCGTTCGGAAACGCCGGGGCCGTGCGGAGGCGGCGGCGGTATACTCCGCCGGATGGAGAACGGAGTTCCGGCGGGCATTCGGCCCGGGGCAGTAGGCGAGTTCTTTGGCGGGCATGTGCCCGGTGGAGCGGGGCCGCTGAGCTTCTCGCTCATCAGCGGGGGCAGGTCGAACCTGACGTACCGGGTGGAATCGCCAGGGGGGGTGTGGGTGCTCCGGCGGCCGCCGCTGGGGCATGTTCTGCCGACCGCGCACGACATGGCGAGGGAGTTTCGGGTGTTGAGCGGGCTGGCCCGGGTGGGGTTCCCCGCGCCGCAGCCAATCGCCCTGTGCGAGGACCCGGCAGTGAATGGCTGCGCGTTCTACGTGATGGACTACCGCGATGGCGTGGTGATCGCCGAGGACCTCCCCGAGGGATACGCGGCGGCGCCCGAAGAACGCCGGGCGCTGAGTGTGTCGCTCATTCGCACGCTGGCCGAACTGCACGCAATCGACTACGGGGCAGTGGGCCTCGGCGATTTCGGGAGGCCCGGCGGATACCTGGAGCGGCAGGTGCGGCGCTGGTCGGAACAGTGGGCGCGATCGGCGACGAGGCCGCTGGCCGGGGTGCGGGAGCTGACGCGGCGGCTGGAGGGTGCGATCCCGGCATCGCCACCGCCGGCGATCGTTCACGGAGATTACCGGCTCGGCAACATGATGCTGGCGCACGACGATCCCGGGCGGGTGGTTGCAGTGCTCGATTGGGAGATGGCGACGCTGGGGGACCCGCTTTCGGACCTGGGCTACACGTTGATCTACTGGGGCGAAGCGGACGACCCGGAGGAGTACCTTGCTTCGCGTCCGGGATCGCGGGCGAGCGCGCACCCGGGGTTCCTTACGCGGCGCGAGCTGATCGAGGAGTATGCGCGCTGGAGTGGGCGGGATGTTTCGGCGATCGAGTTCTACCAGGTGCTGGCACACTACAAGCTGGCGATTATCTGCGAGGGGATACACGCGCGGTTCCTCGCCGGGGAGACAGTGGGCGAAGGCTTCGAAGGCATGGGCGAGCGCTGTGCGTTCCTGATTGAGGCGGGACTGGAGATCGCGGACCGGGCGGCTGACCGGCGGCTGCGCGGCGCTACCGAGTGACCTGGAGTGAGGACCTGGAGTGAGGGGAAAGAGGTAGGGGCCGGCTAATTCGAGTTCGCCGGCCCCCGTCGAAGATCATATTCGGGTATCCGCCAGGCTGGCCCCCCCGGCTGCGGACGAGGGAACGACAGGTATCTGACTGGACTCCCCGCCACCGATCGTCAATCACATAGTACGTATCCGGCCTCCAAGTTGTTACGAGCGCGACAATAAACTCGTCAAGTTTGCGACAAACTATTCGCAACTAGAACCGGAGCCATAACAGTGACTATCGAGTGGCCGCTAATGCGGGGGTCACTCGGCTCCGGCTGCGGCGGTGCTGGCTTCGGATCGGTTTACTCGGCCGGCCCGGCAGAGAAGCGGGAAGGCCGGCGAGTGGGCGGCTAACCACATCCAGGTGAACGCGGCCACCAGGTCTCCACCGGCGGCATGCCGGGCAGAAACACTCTAGCCACCAGGAATGCTGCCGATAACCGTGATGAATCCAACCGGGGAGCACCCTCACATGGCCGAGGACGACATCGTTGACACGTCAACCAGCGAATTTGCGAAGCGGCTCGCAGCAAGCCTCCGCGTAGCGCGGGAACGCCGCAAGTTCTCGATCGAGGAACTGGCGATGCGTTCGGCGGGCGCGTACCCGGTACCAATGCTGAAAGCACTGGAATCGGGGCGCCACTCGCTGCGGAACGTCGATCTTGCCCCGCTGGCGCAGTTGTACCGGATCGACCTGGATGCGTTGTTGCGGCCCCGGATGACGGTGGAGGTCCGGCCAAACGGGTCGGTTGTCGCGGGTGGAGTGGTAGTAGGGTTCGACCCGGCGGATAGCGACTCGCTCCTCATTTCGTACCTCTCGCTGGTGCGTGACCTGCGCAGCCAACGGCGAGACCCGGTGATAGCGCTCCGGCGGGAGGACGTGAACTCGCTGGCAGGATTCCTGCGGATCGATGGGGCGGTTGTCCTGGAGCGGCTCGGCCAGTTGATGGGGTTCACACGGGCGCAGCGGCGGACGCTTGCCATCCTCTGGGCGGCGGGTGCGGCAGTGATCATGGCCGGCACCACCGCGCTGGCGGTGGCGCCCCCGGCAGACCAGGCACCCTCGGCGGATATGGGGACTGGCGACAGCCCGATCGTCTTCAACATGGACTCAGACTTCGACCCGCCCGCAGGACCGGGGGACGGGTTTGACGACGGCGACGCGGGAATGGACTGGGGCGACGACTCATGGGACCCGGGCGCGGACGGCGATGGGGATCCGGAAGGGATGGCGGACGCGGAACCTGACGAGGCGAGCGACCCGGACTCCGAGTATGAGAACGACTGGACGCCGGACGGGACAGATGACGGCGGCGATAGCGGGCAGGATGGCGAGAGTGATCCCGGAAGCGGGAACGGGAACGGGCCGGACGGTGACAGCAATGCCGCTGGGAACCCGGCCGGCGGGAGTGGTCAGCCGGGCGAGCCCGGTGATGAGACCTCCGGTGGCGCCCCCCGTGATGACGGGGCAGGACAGGGCCAGCCCGGAGACGCACCCGGCACTGGAGTAGACGCACCGGGCAATCCGGATGGCGGCAACCCGGGCGGCAGCTCTCCGGATGATCGGACGGGCGACGACTCCGGTGACGGCGGAACCGGTGATGGGCCGGATGAGCCGGCGGATGACGGACCGGCGCCGGCGCCGCGGCCGTCGGTGCGGGGCAGCGACTCCGGCAACGGCAACGGCGGATCGGCTGGCGATTCCGGAAACGGTGGCAGCGGCTCGGGTAGCGGCTCCGGCAACGGTGACGGTGGCGACTCGGGCAATGGTGACAGCGACTCGGGTGGCGATTCCGGCTCCGGGAACGGTGGCTCGGGTAGCGGCTCCGGCAACGGTGACGGTGGCTCGAACGGCGGCGGCCAGGGCAGCGATTCCGGCAACGGCAACGGCGGCTCGGCTGGCGATTCCGGCAACGGTGGCAGCGGCTCGGGCAGCGATTCCGGCAACGGGAACGGCGACTCGGGTAGCGGCTCCGGCAATGGTGACGGCGGCTCGAACGGCGACTCCGGTAACGGTGACGGTGGCAACTCGGGCGGCGATTCCGGCAACGGTGACAGCGGCTCGAACGGCGGCGGTCAGGGCGGCGATTCCGGCAACGGTGACGGCAACAGTGGCTCCGGCGGCGGCGGCCAGGGCAATGGCGGCCAGGGCGGCGATTCCGGCAACGGTGACGGTGGCAACTCGGGTGGCGATTCCGGCAATGGTGACGGCGGCTCGAACGGCGACTCCGGTAACGGGAATGGTGGCTCGAACGGCGGCGGCCAGGGCAGCGATTCCGGCTCCGGGAACGGCGGCTCGGGTGGCGACTCGGGCAACAGTGACGGCGGCTCGAGTAGCGGCTCCGGCAATGGTGACGGCGGCTCGAACGGCGGCGGCCAGGGCGGCGATTCCGGCAACGGTGGCAGCGGCTCGGGTAGCGGCTCCGGCAACGGTGACGGCG
>Ga0073899_10000668_pt1 | contig 31454 bp, 29 predicted proteins | sample KloWWTmetaKNB5Ph_FD_88975 | JGI IMG/M metagenome (GOLD analysis project Ga0073899, IMG submission 88975) | Active sludge microbial communities from Klosterneuburg, Austria, studying microevolution and ecology of nitrifiers - Klosterneuburg... | ecosystem: Engineered > WWTP > Aerobic digester >... | reverse complement strand
TTGATCAGCTGCTCGGCGGTGACGATGCCCTGGCGCTCCATGTCCTGGCGGCTGATCACCTGGATCGGCAATGCGCCCTCGGAGGCGATGCGCTTGATGCTGCTGCCCGTGATCTCGACGCGCTGCGGGGTGGCAGGTTGTGCCAGAGCGGCTGCGGAAAGGCTCAGAAGGGCGATGGCCGAAGCCAGGGGGGTCAACTTCACGGGTTCTTCTCCTGCATGGGGGTGGGCCTGGAGCGCGCGGGTTACGTCGCCGAAACCCAGGCGCAACATCGGGTTACCGGGGCAGGGTAGGCAAGGGTTCCGGCAGCGGCCAATGAAAATGAATGTGCGGTGCATAACCGGGTGGAATGCCCGCTGCCCGGCTTTGCATGGGCGCCGGCTGCCGGCCTGCATAGACTGCGCTGCGGCCGCAGCCTGGCCGGCCTGGTGAACCCCCTGGAGCACGCGTGAATCCTGTTGCCCCGATGACCCCGATCGGACCGCTGCTGCGGCGGCTGGCCCTGCTGATCGCCTTGCTGCAGGCCGTTGTGGCGCAGGCCGAGCTGCCGCCGGCGCTGGCCCGCCAGCTGGCCGACGCTGGCATTCCGGCCGACGCGCTGGGTCTGATCGTGGCGCCGCTGGGCGCGGGCGCGCCTTTCATCGAGCATGGTGCGACGCGCCCGATGCAGCCGGCATCGACGATGAAGTTGGTGACAACCCTTGTGGGTTTGGAGCAACTCGGCCCGGCCTGGCGCGGCACGACACGGCTGCTGGCGGCCGGGCCCATTCGCGACGGCGTGTTGCACGGCGACCTGGTGCTGCAGGGTGGTGGCGACATGGACCTGGGCTGGCAGGATCTGCAGGCCATGCTGCAGCACGCGCGCAACCGTGGCCTGACCGAGGTGCGCGGCGCGCTGGTGCTTGACCGCAGCCTGTACCAGCCGACACGGCTGGACCGTGGCGCGCCGCCTTTTGACGATGAGCCCGACGCCTACTACAACGTCATCCCCGACGCTTTGCTGGTCAACGGCAACCTGATGAGGGTGGACGTGTTCGTCGACGACAAGGGCCTGCAGCTGCGGCCGCTGGTGCCGCTGGCCGGCGTCCGCGTCACGCACGAGATGACCCTGGTCGACGGCGATTGCAGCCAATGGGACGACGGCTGGAAACCGCCCCTGGTACGGCCGCCGCGGCTGGGCCGGGCGATGGACGTAATGCTGCGCGGCACCTGGCCGGCGCGCTGCGACCGCACGGTGGCGTTCAACGTGATCGAGCGCAACGATTTCATTGCGCGCCTGGTGCGTGGGCTGTGGGCCGGCATGGGCGGGCGCTGGCGCGGCGCAGCGCGCGAGGGCAAGGCGCCGGCCGATGCGCGCCTGCTGGCCGAGCATTCGTCGCGGCCGCTGTCGCAGCTGGTGCGCGCGATCAACAAACCGTCGGACAACGCACTCACCCGCATGCTGCTGCTGGCCATCGGCCAGGCCGCGCCTGGCGATGCGGCAGAGCCGACCCTGCAGCGCGGCGATCGAGCCATTCGCGCCTGGATGCGCAGCAAGGGCATCGACGATGGTGGCCTGGTGCTGGACAACGGATCGGGTCTGTCGCGCAGCGAGCGCATCACGGCGGCGCAGCTTGAAGGCCTGATTCGCGCCGGCATGAACAGCCGCTGGGCGCCCGAGTTCGTGGCCAGCCTGCCGATCGCGGGCATCGATGGCAGCTTGCGCCGGCGTTTCGCCGGCAGCCCCGCGGCGGGCTGGGCAAGGCTGAAGACCGGCACGCTGCGCAACGTGGTGGCACTCGCCGGTACCTTGCCCGACGCCGCCGGCCAGCCGCTGGTGCTGGTGGCCTTCATCAACCACGACGCGCTCAAGCCGCGCCAGATGCGGCCGGTAATCGACGGCCTGGTCGACTGGGTCAGCCGTACGCGCTTTGTCACCGCGCCTGCGCCTGCGGCTTCCAGCCCCTGAAAGAAGTCACGCCCACGCCGTCGGCAGCGTCAGGCGGCGGCCGCGACGACGATGCGGTCGCGCCCGGCGCGCTTGGCTTCGTAGAGCGCGGCATCGGCGGCGTGCATCCAGGCATCGACGCTCTGCCCTGGTGCCAGCGCGCTGATGCCGATGCTGACGGTCACGGCCCGCCCCGGCACCAGTTCGGCCTGCGCCAGGCGCTCGCGCAGCTCTTCGGCCACGCCCTGCGCTGCTGCCAGGGTGATGCGCGGCAGCAGCAGCACGAACTCCTCGCCCCCGGTGCGGAACAGCAGGTCGCCGCCGCGCTTGCGTGCCCCTATGGCCGTCACCAGGCGGCACAGCACCATGTCGCCGACGGCGTGGCCGTGCTCGTCGTTGATGCGCTTGAAGTGGTCGATGTCGATCGCCAGCACGGCGTCGCCGGTGGCGACCCTGGCGGCCGGTGCCATGCGCTGCGCGAGGTGGTCCTGCAGGTGTCGGCGGTTGTAGGCGCCGGTCAGCGGGTCGGTGATGGCTTGCGCCACCAGCGCCCTCTGCAGGTCGCCGACGACGTTGAGCACGACGTTGATCATGATCAGCACGAAGCCCAGCGACATGAAGATGCGCGAAGCCAGCGGCAAACCCAGCGACACCGTGCTGGCGGCCGTGACGGACAGCAGCAGCACCAGGCCCAGCGCCATCGCCAGGCCGCGCGGCAGCACGAAAAAGAACATGAACACTGCCGGATAGGCCCACAGCACGCCGTTGAGGCCCTGCTGCAGCACCGAGGCGCAGGAGCCGCCCACCATCAGATAGCCCAAGGTCCAGAACGGGATCAGAGGCGCCCGGCCGCGCCGCAGCGCCCAGACGTTGGCCAGCATCACGCCGACCAGGATGGCGTTGACACCGAACATCGGCCAGTTCGCGCCCACCAGGTGCAGCACGGTAAAGGGCGACAGCGCGATGGCACCCAGCCAGCTGAAGTTCAGACGGATGCGATCACGATGCGCGGCGAGCGCATCGTCGTCCACGTTCAGCGCACGGCGCGCCCTGGCAAGCAATTCCACCCCGGGAGTTTCGACACGGCAGGGCGCTGACTTGAGCACACCGCCGGACCCAAACTGCGCCCTCGTTGCAAGTTGCACGGGCCACCGATGCGGCGCTGCGGCTTGTGCAAGAGGCACCTGAGCGAACCGTCACCCCCCATCGCGTGAACGCCTCCGCGTGCCGGTGCCCGAGGCGGCGCTTGAGCCTGCAGCCCCAGGCAGCTGAGGGCGCATTCGATCGTCGGAACGTGCGGAGCTACACGATGCGCCGGAAGCAGCGCCGCACCTCGCTGCGGTCGCCGCAGTCGAAATGCCACCACTCGGTGTTGATGCCCTGCCAGCCCGTGTGCAGCATGGCCGTGCGCAACAGGCGGCGGTGCGCCAGCTGGTTCTGGCTCAAGCGCCCGGCAGCGCCGTGCCTGTGCTCCAGCGCCGGGTGCGACAGCTCGCTGGTGTCGTCGAAGGGTGTCCCCATGTCGATTTCGCGGCCCTGCACATCGGCCAGCGTGAGGTCGACCGCCATGCCATAGGAATGGATCGAGCCCCGGTCGGGCGGCGCAAAGTAGTCTTGCATCGGTGTGCCGCTGACATGCGCCCAGAACAGCTCCTGCACGCGCTGTGGTCGTGCGGCGTCGAGCACACGCAGCCGCAGCTCGGGCCGCTCGCGCGCCAGCCACTGCACCGTCAGCGCCAGGGCATCGGCGGCCTGAACGTGCAGCCAGGCGCAGTCGTGCGGGGCATACAGGTCGCGCCCGAGCAGGTTGTTGCGGCCGGCATAACGCAGATCGACCTGCAGGTCGGCGATGCTTGCCAGCGGGCGGAAATCCGCATCGCCTTGCAGCGCGTCGATGGCGATCGTGACAGCTTGCATCGCGCTCAGATCGGGCCCGGCGCGACGGCCTCGACGCAGCGGCGGGCCACCGTGGCGACGGCGCCGACCAGTTCGCGTGCGCCGTGCGACAGCGGGCTGTGGCTGGCGCTCAGCACGTACAGCCGCACCGGCAGGGCCGGCGCCAGCGCACGCCGCTGCAACGCGTCGGTTCTGGGCAGCGCGGCGCTGAAGGGGTCGACCACGGCCAGGCCACCGCCGGCTTCGACCAGAAGCCGCGCGATCTGATAGGTCTGAACCACCGTGCGATGCACCGGGTGGCGGTCGGCGGCTTCGAGCGCACCGGCGATCAACTCGCCCAGCGGATCGCTGTCGGGCAGCCCGATCAGTTCATCGGGCAGGTCGGTCACGGCGATCGGCTGTTCGCACTGCGCCGCCGACCAGGTGCCGGCCGGCGCCAGCACGGTCAGCGGGCCCTCGGCAAGCGGTTCGGCCACGATGTTGGGGTGGCGCGGGTCCTGCAGCGACAGCGCCAGATCGGCTTCACCGATGCGCAGGACGTTGACGATCTCGGCGGTGTGCTGCGTGCCCAGTTCGCACTGAGTGTGCGCGAAATCGCGGCGCCACAGCGCCATTGCCGGCGGCAGCACGCTGATCGACAGCGAGGGTGTGGCCACCAGGCGAACGGTCTCGACCGACTTGCTCTTCAGCGACGCTGCCAGGCGGCGGATGCCGGCCAGATCGCGGCTGAGCTTCTCGGTTTCGGCAAACAGCCGGTGTGCCTCGGGCCGCGGGTAGAGCTTGCCGCGGATGCGCTCGAACAGCGGCAGGCCGAGCTGCAGTTCACAGTGCTGCAGCACCTTGGTGACGGCGGGCTGCGAGATGTGCAGCACCTGGGCGGCACCACTGATGGTGCCGGCCTGCATCACGGCATGGAAGACTTCGATGTGGCGCAGGCGCATGCCTGATTCTAGGAAACCCCGCTGCGGCCCGGTCGGCCTCAGGGCGTCGTCAAGGTGGCCAGGATGGCGGCGGTCTCGGCGTCGGGCTGGCCGTCGTAGCGCGCCGGGCGAAAGCGCATCTGGAACGAGATCAGCACGTCGCGCGTGGCCTTGTCCAGCGTCTGGTCCACCCCGGTCAGGGGTACACCGTAACCGAACTGCGCCAGCCGTTGGCGAAACCAGGCCAAATCGGGCAGCGAGGCTTCGTAGCGCGGCTGCAGCGCGGCCGCACGCGCCTCGTCGAACCACAGCGCCAGGCCCTCGTCGGCCAGCCGCTTCCAGGGGAACAGCGGCCCAGGATCCTGCTTGCGGCCTGGCGCGATGTCGGCATGCCCGACCACGCGTTCGGGCGGAATGCCCCAGCGCGTGACGATGTCGCGCACCAGCGCCACCACGGCGTCGATCTGGTGCGGCGGGAAGGGCGTGTAGACGCGGCCGTTGGGCCCGTCGACATAGCCGTTGTTGACGATCTCGATGCCGATCGACGACATGTTGACCATGGTGCGCCGCGCCCACTGGCTGATCCCGGCATGGTTGGCGCGTTTGTTCTCGTCCACCAGACGGTAGATGGTGGGCGGGTCGACATCGACCAGGTAGTGACTGCTCACCACCTGGTTGGTCAGCACGAACAGCGATTTCGGAAAATCGAGCACCGTGTAGTGCAGCACCAGCAGGTCGACACGCGGGCCCTGGCTGACGGCGGTGTGGCTGCTGTCAATGCGCGGGCCGCTGGTACAGCCGGCCAGCAGCAGCGCTGCCAGCAGCGTGAACAAGCGACTCATGCCGACGCACCCGCCGGAACAGCCACCGCCCGGGCAGCGATTCGCGCCGCCGCGCGGTGGCCGTGGCTGACCCGCACCTGCAGCGACGCTGCAGCCGGCACTGCGGCGCGGCAGGCCTGTTCGATCGCCGGGTGCAACTGGAACACCCGGCCGGTCAGCGCCACCGGGCGCGAGCCAAAACGCTGCACCAGGATGCGCGCCAGCCTGCCCAGTTCATGCCCCGCGGCCTGCAGGATGCGCAGCGCCACCGGGTCGCTGCCGGCCGCGGCCGCCACCGCCAGCGCCAGCTTGCCCAGCTCGCCACGGTCGACGCCGTAGATGAACTGGCGGCTGTGCTGCCATTCGCTGCCGCCCACATGCTCCAGCACCTCACGCGCCATGGCTGAGCGCTGCCAGGCGCCGGGCACTTCGTCCTCTTCGCGCCAGATGTGGCGCAACGCCTGGCAGGCGATCCAGAACCCGCTGCCCGCGTCGTCGATGACGCCACCGCGACCGCCGGCCCGGTGAAACTGACGCTGGCTGTCGATGAACGCGGCAATCGACCCCGTGCCGGCATACACCAGGTAGCCCTCGCCGGGCTGGAAGACGTCGAGGTAGGCCACCTCGATGTCGGTGACGATGGTCACCGCATCGGCAGCCAGGCCCAGGGGCGTGCGGATCAGGGCGTTCAGCGGTTCTTCGACGCCGCCATAGCCGGTCAACCCGGCATGCACCCGCGACGGCCGGCCCACCGCCAGTACGTCGGCGGCCAGCGCCGCCAGCGTGTCGCGCACCAGTTGCTGGCCGCTGCGTGCGGCCAGCTGCACCGCGCTGAGCCCGGCCACCCGGCCTTCGGCCAGCAACTCACCCGTGGGCGAGGCCAGCGCCCAGCGGGTCTGCGTGCCCCCGGCATCGATGCCCAGACCCAGGTCGGCCCCGACTGCCCTTGTCGCTGACGCACTCAATCCGTTGACCTGCGGTGGTGGTGATCGTTGCAGGGTAGGCAATGCCTGTGATCCCGGCCAATGAAAACGCGAAGCCGGCCCATAACCGGTGGGAATGCGTGACGCTCAGGTGTCCACCGGCAGCAGTGCCGACAGCGGCACGGCCTCGACACCCGGCGCCAGCGGATAGCGGCGAGAGCCGGGGTAAACCACGTACAGCGCATCCAGCCCGAGGTCGTGCTGGGCGATGCGCATCGACGGCGTGAAGCCGGGCGCGTCACTGCGCTTGATCTCCACGCCGATTCGCCTGCCGTCCTTGAACAGCAGCAGGTCGAGCTCGGCGCCGGCGTGGGTGGCCCAGAAGTAGGCCTGCTCGGGGGCCGCGATGGCCAGCAACTGTTCAATCACGAAGCCTTCCCACGACGCGCCACTGCGCGGATGCAGCAGCAGCGCCGTGGCATCTGCGATGCCCAGTTGTTCGTGCAGCAGGCCGCAATCGCGAAAGTAGATCTTGGGTGACTTGACTTGCCGCTTGGCCAGGTTCTCGTGCCAGGGCTGCAACTGGCGCAGCATGTACAGATGACTCAGGTGGTCAAGGTAGCGGCGCACCGTGCTTTCGTTGACGCCCAGTGCGCGCGCCGGTTCGGCCGCGTTCCAGACCTGACCATGGAAGTGCGCCAGCATCGCCCAGAAGCGCTGCATCGCGGGCAGGCCGACGTTCAAACCCAGCGCCGGCAGGTCGCGCTCGATCACCAGGCGCATGAAATCGCGCCGCCAGGCCCGGCTGTCGGCGTCACCCTCGGCCAGCAACGAGCGCGGAAAGCCGCCGCGCCACCACAGCCTGGCGGCCGCCGCGGCGCCGGTTTCCTGCAGCGTTAAGCCCCCGAGTTCAATGATGGCCAGCCGGCCGGCCAGCGACTCGCTGCCCTGGCGCAGCAGCTGCGGCGATGCACTGCCCAGCAGCAGGAAGCGCGCCGGTGTGTCCGCACGGTCGAGCAAGACGCGCAGCACCGGAAAGAGCTCGGGTACGCGCTGCACTTCGTCGATGACGACCAGGCCGCGCAGGCTGCCCAGCAGCGTCATCGGTGCCAACATCTGCGCCAGCACCACGGGGTCTTCCAGGTCGAGGTAGTTGCCAGAGTGTGGCAGCACGAAGCGCCGTGCCAGCGTGGTCTTGCCGGCCTGGCGTGGCCCGAGCAGGGCCACGGCGGGGCCTCGCGCCAGGGCCTGGCGCACCGCAGCGAACAGCGCAGGGCGCTCGATCGGATCAGTCACGGTCGAATGTTACCTTGAAGATCCCGCATGACGTGCGGGAAATTCAAGGTAAGCAGTCGCAGCACGGGCGTCACCCGCGTGACCCGCATTGCCCGCGTCACCCATCAGGTCCCGTTGACCCGGAGACTCAGGGCCGGGCTCTCCAGCCCGCTGCGACCGATGCCCAGCAGCAGCAGCCGGTCGGCCCCGGCGGCCGGCGCGAAGGCGCCTTGTGCCGGCAGCGGCAGCGCCTGCCACGACCAGAACCCGGCCTGCCGATGCCACAACACGGCCTGGCGCAGCGGCGGGCCGTCACCCTGGCGCACGTGCAGCTCAGGGCTGCCGCCGATGCGACGATGCCATTCGAAGGCCGGTGGCTGTGGCTTCGGCTCGGCCAGCCAGGGGGTGACCGGCGTCAATGCAGGTTGTGCGTAGGGGCCCGCACGCAGGCGGTCGGCGATGCCGTCGCGGTTGCCCAACAAAGCCGCCATGCTGAAGTGCAGGTGGCCGTCGTCGGAAGCATCGACGCGACGGGTTCGTTGCACCTGGGCCAGCACCTCGGCCGCGTCGTAGGCGTTGCGCTCGGCACCGAGCCGGCTGGTGAACAAACCCGGCCACAGGTGGCGCTGCTGCTCGTTGCCGGCGCGCCAGACCTGCAGCAGCACCTCGAAGGCCTGGGCGGCCTGACCGATGGGCCAGTACAGCTGCGGTGCCAGATAGTCCATCCAGCCTTGCTGCCACCAGCGTTCGACATCGGCATAGAGCGTGTCGTACTGGCTGAAGCCGCTGATGCCGGCTGGCCGGCGGTCGGGCCGCGGCAGGCCGAAAGGGCTGACGCCAAATCGCACCCACGGCTTGGTGGCGTGGATCTCGCGGTACAGGCGTTCGATCAGGCGGTCGACGTTGTCGCGCCGCCAGTCGTCGCGCGCCAGTCGGCCGCCGGAGGCCAGATAGCGCTGCCAGGACGGCTCGTCGGGGAAGGGCAGGTCGACACCTTGCGGGCTCTTGACCGGATAGGGATAGAAGTAGTCGTCGATGTGCACGCCGTCGATGTCGTAGCGCCACAGCACGTCGAGCACCACGTCGAGCATGCGCTGCGCTGCACGTGGCTCGCCGGGGTCCATCCACAACCAGTCGCCATAACGTTTGACGATGGCCGGCTCGGTGTTCGCCACATGCGCGAGCGGCGGTTCGCTTTGCGCCGACGGGTGGCGCGCGCGGTAGGGGTTGAACCAGGCGTGCAGCTCCAGCCCGCGTGCATGGGCGCCGTCCACCCACTCGGCCAGCGGGTCCCAGGCTTCGTCGGGCGCGCGGCCCGAGGCGCCGGTCAGGTATTCGCTCCAGGGCTCCAGCGTCGACGGGTAGATCGCATCGGCCGCCGGCCGCACCTGCAGCACCAGCGCGTTCAGGCCGATGGCCTGTGCAAGGTCCAGCAGCGTGATCATCTCGGCGCGCTGCACGGCCGTGGGCAGGCCGGGGCGGCTGGGCCAGTCGATGTTGGCGACGGTGGCCACCCAGGCGGCACGGAATTCGCGGGGCAGTGCGGGTGCTGCGCTCAGCCGGTCGAGCAGCGCGCACGAACCCAGGGCGGGCGTGGCCATCGCGGCCAGCACATGGCGACGGGTCAGGCCGACGTTCATGCCTTGACGAACCAGCGCCGCTTCCACATCCACCAGGCCACACCGAACATCGCGGCGTTGAACAGCAGCGCCCACAGCAGCGAGGCGTTCTGCGGCGCCAGCGGCAGCGCCTGCATCGGTGCGTACAAGACCTGCTTGAGCGAACGTGTACCGCCGTCCGGCTTGATGAAGGCCATCATCTTGGCCACCAGCCCCGACAGCGCAAAGATGAACAGTGCGTTCATGCCGTAGATCACCAGCGGCTGAAAGGCACGCGCCGCCAGCCGCCGCAAACGCGGTTCGGGCGCGGCATCCAGCAGCCAGAAGAAGGTGCCGAACACCAGCAGCGCCCAGCCCGCCATGAAGACCGCATAGGACGGTGTCCACAGGCTCTTGTTGATCGGCATGAACAGGCTGTCCATGACCGCGCCCGCCCACAGCAAGGCCAGCCCGGCCAACAGCAGCCAGACGGTGACCTCAGTCGCCGGCCGCGCGCCGGCCAGGAACCGACCCGTGAGTGCGCCGAACAGCACCGTGCCCACTGCCGGCAAGGTGCTGGTCAGACCTTCGGGGTCCCAGGTCTTCGATGCCGACCACAGATGGCCGGCCAGCAGCTGGCGGTCGAGCCAGGCGCCGAAATCGCGCCCGGGCTCGAGCACGCCGGTGCCGACCACGCCCTGCGCATCGGGCACCGGCACCGCCAGCATCAGCACCGCATAGAGCACGAACAGCCCGAGCAGCCAGCCCAGCACACCGTGCCAGCGGCAGGCCAGAACGATCGGTGCGGCCAACAGCGAGCACAGCGCAATGCGCTGCAGCACGCCGGGGATGCGCACGCTGTCGAAGTTGAACGACGGGATCAGGTTCAGCGCCAGGCCGACTGCAAAAATCACTGCTGCACGCCGCGCATGACCACGCAGCAGCGTGGCGCGCGTCGCACCGGCGGCGGCGCGTGCGTCCATCGACATCGTCATCGACACGCCGACGATGAACAGGAAAAACGGAAAGATCCAGTCGGTGAAGGTCCAGCCGTTCCAGGCTGCGTGTTCCAGCTGCGGGTACAGGTGACCCCAGTCGCCCGGGTTGTTGACCAGCACCATGCCGGCGATGGCGAAGCCGCGAAAGGCATCCAGTGACACCAGACGTTGGCCGACCCGACTCACGGCCCGACCCCCGGCTTGCGCCCGAAGTCGGGCGGGATGTGCAGTCGGGTGGCCACCAGCACCGATGGCAGCGTGCACAGGCACACCCAGGCAAAGAACAGCGTGTATCCCAGCTGCTGCTGCAGCCAGCCGCTGAGCATGCCGGGCAGCATCATGCCCAGCGCCATGAAGCCTGTGCACAGCGCGTAGTGCGCGGTCTTGCTCGGCCCGTCGGCGACCAGGATCATGAACATCAGGTAGGCCGCAAAGCCGAAACCGTAGCCCAGCTGTTCACAGGCCACGGCCGCAGTGATGAAGACCAGGCTCTGCGGCTGCCAGGCGGCCAGGGCGACGAACAGCAGGTTGGGCAGGTGGATGGCGACCACCATGGCCCACAGCCAGCGCGCCAGACCATGGCGGCTGATGACCCAGCCGCCCAGCAGGCCGCCCAAGGTCAGCGCCGCCACGCCCACGGTGCCGTAGACCAGCCCGACCTGCGCCGTCGTCATCGCCAGGCCACCCCGCTCGCGCGGGTCGAGCAAGAACGGCGCGAACAGCTTGACCAGCTGCGCCTCACCGAGCCGGAACAGCAGCAGGAAAGCCAGCACCTTGACGATGTCGGTGCGGCGGAAGAACGACTCGAAGGTCTGAGTGAAGCCCTGCCACAGCGCCTGCCCGGGGGCTGCGGCAAGATCATTGGCCGGCCGCGGCAGCAGCATGCGGTGCCAGACGAACAGCAGCACAAAGGCCAAGGCCAGCACGAAAAACACCAGCTGCCAGGCACGCACCACGTCGCCGCCGGATTCGCTCAGCCGCCCGGCGGCATAGACCAGGCCGCCCTGGCCGCTGATCATCGCCACGCGGTAGAACACGCTGCGCACGCCGACGAAGGCGGCCTGCTCATGCTGCGGCAGCGCCAGCATGTAGAACCCGTCGGCCGCGATGTCGTGCGTGGCCGATGCAAAGGCCAGCAGCCAGAACACCGCCAGACTGAGCTGGAAGAAACCGGCCATCGGCAGCGTCAGAGCCACCGCCGCCAGCGCGGCGCCGATCAGCAGCTGCAGCGTCACGATCCACCAGCGCTTGGTGCGCAGCAGGTCGACCAGGGGTGACCACAGCGGCTTGATCACCCAGGGCAGGTAGAGCCAGCTCGTGTAGAGCGCGATGGCGGCGTTGTCCAGGCCCAGGTTCTTGTACAGCACCACCGCCAGCGTCATCACCACCACGTAGGGCAGGCCCTGGCCGTAGTACAGGCTGGGAATCCACCACCAGGGCGACCGCACGGCCGGCACGGGGCCGACGGCAGCGCCGCGGTCTTCAGGTACCGGCGTCATGCAAGGCTGTGCGCACGCTGCCGTCGCCATCATCCAGCCGCGCCGCCGCGTCGTGCACCGACAACCCCAGGCGCAGCGCGACGATGGCCACCTTGACGCGAAAGCCACTGTCGCGCAGCGTGCGTTCGGCGCTCAGCTCGTCGGCGCCGCTGGCGTGCATGGTCAGTGCCAGCGCGCGCCGGCGCAACTTGGCGTTGGTGGCGCGCAGGTCGACCATCAAGTTGCCGTAGACCTTGTGCAAGCGCACCATCAGCGCCGACGAAAAGCTGTTCAACGCGATCTTCTGCGCCGTGCCGGCCTTCAGCCGCGTGCTGCCCGAGATCAGCTCGGGCCCGGTGTCCAGCAGGATGCCGATGTCCGCGCCCTGCTGCAGCGCCGAGCCGGCGTTGTTGGCCAGGCCGATGGTCAAAGCCGCTGCCTTGCGCGCCTCGGCCAGCGCGCCCAGCACATAGGGCGTGCTGCCCGACGCCGCGATCAGCAACACCACGTCGTTGGCCGCTACTTGTGCCAGCCGCAGGTCGATCGCGCCCTGCTCGGATTCGTCCTCGGCCCCTTCCACCGCGGCATAGACGGCGTTGCGCCCGCCGGCCAGCAGCGCCACGGCGCGCTCGGGCGGCCAGCTGAAGGTGGGGTTGAGCTCAACGCTGTCGAGCAGACCCAACCGCCCCGAGGTGCCGGCGCCGACGTAGATCAGCCGGCCGCCGGCCTCGATGCGGGGCAGTGCGGCGTCTACTGCCTGCGCCAGCATCGGTGCCGCCCGCTGCACCGCCTGCACGGCCCGCAACTGGTCATCGACCAGCGCCTGCAGCAGGGCCGGCGTGGCGTAGCGGTCGAGCTCGACATGTTCGGCGCTCGGCGATTCGGTGGCGATGGGCGCGAAGGTGGAGGGTTCGTGAATCATGGCGGTGGGCGCTGCAACGTGTGACGGTACACCGCGCTGATCGCGATCTCCTGCCAGCGGCACAGCGCCGACCAGCGGCTGGGGTAGCTTGCCGGGTCCACGCCCGGCCCGGCCACGATCACCACCAGCCCGCTGCGCCGCAGCGGATCGATCGCGAACAGGCCCATCAGCCCGTAGGCATCACCAGTGTGGCCCCAGCCGCTGAAGCCACCGCCCTCGACCAGGCGGTCGCCACGCCCGGCACCACTGTGATCGGTAAACCGCTGCACGCCCAGTCCCCAGGACAGCGCCCAGTCACGAGCGGCCTCGCCGTTGCTGCGGCCGACATTCATCCGCCATTGTTCGCCGGCCAGCAACGCCACCGACCGCGGCTGCAAGAAGGCCTGTCCACGATGTCGGCCCTGGTCGATCAGCATCTGCATCAACACGCCCAGGTCGTGCACCGAGATGCGCAAGCGCCCTTGCGGCCCGAACAGCGTGCCGTTGCTGCCGATCACGTAGTTCGCCAGACCCGCGGGCTGCGCAGGCGGCTGCTGGCGAAAATCATCGGCCTGCACCACCCACGGGCCGGCCGGGTCCCAGATCTCGCGTTCGCCCTCGGTACGGCGCTTGCGATACAGGGTGGCGATGTCGGCCTGGTCGGCGGCGGCAAAGTCCGCGGGCTCGAAGCCGCCGCGCAGGCCCAGTGGATGCAGCACCAGTCGCTGCATCAGGCGGTCGAAACGCTCGCCGGTGGCGCGCTCCATCACGGTGGCGATGACGCCGAAGTTCAGGTTGACGTATTCGAAGTGATGGCCCGGTGCCCGGTCGCGCTGCCAGTTCAGGCCGTTGCGGTACAACCGCCCCTGCGGCTGCAGCACGTCCTGCAGCGCGGTGCTGCCGTCGAAGAAGTAGCGTTCGCCACCGTCCGACAGCCCGGACCGGTGCGACAGCAGCAGCCGCAATGTGATCGGCACGGTGGGGAACTGCGGGTGGCGCAATGTCCAGCCCAGCTTGACGCTGACGTCTTCATCGAGGTCGACCCGACCTTGTTCCAGCAGCCGCATCACACCCACCGCGACCACCAGCTTGCTGATCGAGGCGACGCGGTACAGCGTGCGATCGGTGACCGGCAACACGGCGCCTGCACCGGGCCCGCCGAGGTGGCGGGCGCCGAAAGCGTTGGCGTAGACCACTTGGCCGTCGCGGATGGCCAGCGCCGCCACGGCCACGACGGGGTGTTGTGAGTCGGTGGTCAGTGCCGACAGTTCGCGGTCGAGCGCAGGCAGGTCAGGGGGCATCGGCTCAGGGGTGGCGCAGGCGATCAGGCTGCAGGCCAGTGTGACGCCGAACGCGCGTCGACCGATGAGGCTCAGGTCAAGGCGTGCGCGGCGCGGCATTCAATCACCCCGCGGCCACAGCACCCACAGGCGCAGCGGCTGCTTCATGCGTCCGGCCAGGGTTTCGGCTTGCCGGGTCCAGCCGAAGAACAGGTCGGCGCGCACGGCACCGGTGATGGCGCTGCCGCTGTCCTGCGCCATCACCAGGCGGCGCAGCGGCGTGTTCGACAGCGGCTCGGTGGTGTCCAGCCAGACCACCGCGCCATGCGGGATGGCCAGCGGATCGACGGCGATCGAGCGGCCCGGCGTCAAGGGCACGCCCTGCGCACCGCGCGGCCCCACCGCGGGGTCGGGCAGCGGCTCTTCGCGGAAGAACACCACACGCGGGTTGGCCCACAGCAACTCTTGCAGGCGTCGCGGATTCCGCTGCGCCCAGGCCTTGATCGCCGGCCACGATGCGCTGTCGGCTGTCAGCTCGCCCTGCTCGATGAGCCAGCGACCCAGTGACCTGAAAGGCTGGTCGTTGTGCGCCGCAAAGGCCAGCCGCACCAGATTGACGCTGCCGTCGGGCTCGGTGATGCGCAGCCGGCCCGAGCCCTGCACCTGCAGCAGCATGGCGTCCAGCGGGTCTTCGATCCAGGCGATCTCCTGCCCGCGCAGCGACGCCAACGCGGCCGGCAGCGTGTCCAGCTGCTGTCGCGTGTAGAACGGTCTGCGCGTGGCCAGCTCGGGCGGCGGCACATAGAGCGGCACGCGAAAGCCCGCGCGCGGCCGGCGCGCGGCGTCGATGCTGGGCTCGAAGTAGCCGGTGGCCAGGCCCTCGACGTTGCCGTCGGGCGCTTCCACGCGCCAGGGTTGCAGGTGGGTCTGCAGCCAGCGCCGGGCGGCAGCGGAGCCGTCGGGTGGATCGAGCAGGGCGCGCGCGCACAGCTCGCTCCAGCCCGGCGCCGGGCGGGCGCAGCCGGCCAGCAGTGCCGGCCACAGCTCGGCGCTGCGGTCGGCATCGAAGCCCGGCAGCTCGGACCAGGCGGCGCTGATCCAGCGGGCGCGCACGCGGTCCGGCGGTGTGCCGCGCGACGGTGCCGGCGTGGATGGCGGTGCCGCTGTTGTCGCAGGCGAAGGCGAAGGCGCCGCGGCCGCAGGTGCGGGTGCTGGCTGGCGCTGCTCCACCGGTGCCGGAGTCTGCGTCGGCAGCAGCCCGGCGCAACCGGACAGCGCTCCTACAATCGACCACCATGCTGCCCAGATCCACCCGCGCCCCATGTGGCTGTTGATCGCCGAGGCCCTGGCGGCCCTCGTCATCCTGGTCCTGATCGTCTGGTGGACCATGTTCTCGGGCCGCAACAAGGGTGAGTTGCCGCGCGACGACGACCCGCGCTGAAGCGCGCCCGCGCCATCGCTCAGTGCAGCAGGCCGGGGAAGACGAGCTGGAACTCGGGCACTGGTGCTTCGAAGGGCTGCGCGTCCTCGGTCATGCAGAAGTAGGTGCCGCGCATGCTGCCGTAGGGCGTGGCCAGCCGCGTGCCGCTGGTGTACTCGAAGCTCTCGCCCGGTTTCAGCAGCGGCTGGTGGCCGACCACGGCCAGCCCACGCACCTCTTCCTGCCGGCCGTTGGCATCGGTGATCAGCCATTGCCGGGCCACCAGCTGTGCCGCGATGCTGCCGCTGTTTCGGATGGTCACCGTGTAGGCAAAAGCGAAGGGCCCGTCGGGCGGCTGCGACTGCTCAGGCACGTAGACGACGCGCACTTCGCAGGTGAACTCCGGTTGACTCATGCCGGCATTATCCCGTGCCGTTGCCGCCTAGAATTCTGTCGCCATGCCCAGCACCCGCAGTTACCGGATCGCGCCCTCCATCCTGTCGGCCGACTTTGCCCGACTGGGTGACGAGGTGCGCAGCGTCATCGCCGCCGGCGCCGACTGGATCCACTTCGACGTGATGGACAACCATTACGTGCCCAACCTGAGCTTCGGGCCGATGATCTGCCAGGCCCTGCGCAAGCACTGCACGGTGCCCATCGACGTGCACCTGATGGTGCGGCCGGTGGACGCGTTGGCCCAAGCTTTCGCCCAGGCCGGTGCTGACCTGATCAGTTTTCACCCCGACGCCAGCACCCATGTCGACCGCACGCTGCAGCTGATCAAGGCCGAGGGCTGCCAGGCCGGCCTGGTGTTCAACCCGGCAGCGCCGATCGACGTGCTGGAATGGGTGCTCGACAAGGTCGACCTGGTACTGATCATGAGCGTCAACCCCGGCTTCGGCGGCCAGGGTTTCATCGACAGCGCGCTGCGCAAGGTCGAGCGCGTGCGCCGGCTCATCGACGCCAGCGATCGCGACATCCGCCTCGAGGTCGACGGCGGCATCAAGGTCGACAACATCCGCCGCGTGGCCGACGCCGGCGCCGACACCTTCGTGGCCGGCAGCGCGATCTTCGGCCAACCCGACCACAAGGCGGCGATCGACGCGATGCGCGCCGCGCTGCGCTGACAGCCGATCAGGCTGCCGGCAGGTAGACCAGCCCCGATTCCATCAGCCCGACCAAACCGATGTTCTGCGCATTGAGGTCGAGGTCGGCCGCCAACTGCGCCAGCGTCACCGGGGTGTAGGTGCCGGCGCTCATCTGCTGCAGCCAGTCGGCCAGTTCGATGGCTGTCGGTGCGCGGCCGGCCAGGTTGTCGTACAGCAGGCCGACCACCGCCTCGCGGCTGAAGCCCGTGCCCAACCGGGTTTCCAGCGCCAGCTGCATCAGCGCTGAGGCAGTGGTGCCACCGTCCATCTGCGCCAGGCCGATGCCGGCATACAGCCCGTTGCTGGTCGCGGTGGGTCCGAACACGGCGCCCAGGTAGCGGGCCACGGTGCCGGCGTTGCCGTCCAGATCGAAGGCCAGCGCCTGGTCGGAGAATTGCAGCCGTTCGATGCCGATCAGCTGGTCCAGACCTTCGTTGCCCACCATGGCCTCGACCGTGCGACCGCCGGTGACGCGCGTCACGCTGTAGTCGTCGCGGACATGCGCGTACAGCGCGGTGTCGACCCCGGCACCGCCGTCCAGCAGGTCATGGCCGACACCCCCGGTCAGGCGGTCGTTGCCCGCCAGGCCGCTGATGGCATCGGATCCGTTGCTGCCCACCAGCACGTCGTTGCGCTCGCTGCCCAGCAGCACCTTGCCGACCGCGGCCGAGGCCGACGCCATCGACTCGGCCGTACCGCCCCTGTCGACGTAGCTGACCAGCGCGCGCAGCAGCAGGCCGGCCTGATCGGCACCCGGCGTGAAGGTGGCGCTGCCGGCGCCGGCGATCGTGAGCCAGCTGTTGCCGTCGATCGAGCTCTGCCAGGCAAAGCTGAGCGCGCCCAGGCCGTCGTCGTCGCTCAGGCTGGCCTGCGCCTGCAGCGGCAGGCCCTGGCGCACGGTGCCACTCAGCAACACCTGCCCGGTCGGCGGCACGTTGATGTCGATCACGCCGCCGTTGAGCGCACTGTTCACCGATTCGGGCATGCCCTGGCCGTCGATGTAGGACACCACCACGCGCAGCAGGCGACCGACCTCGGTCTGGGTGGGGGTGAAGCTCGGACCGGTGGCCCCGGCGATGTCGCCCCATGTGAGGAATCCAGTGGTCGTCTGCCAGCGGTAGCTGAAGGTGCCCAGGCCATCGGCGTCTGACAGGTCCACGATGGCCTGCAGGGGCCTACCCTGGGTCGGCACGCCGCTGAGCGTGACCGTGCCCACCGGCGGGTCGTTGACGTTGATCACCGCGGCGGTGGTGTTGCTGGTCACCGACTCGGCCGTGCCTTGCAGGTCCACCCACGACACCACGGTGCGCAGCATCAGCCCGACCTGGGCCTGGCCGGGCGCGAAGCTGTTGCCGCTGACGCCGGCGATCGCGGTCCAATCGCTGCCATCGGTCGACGACTGCCATTGATGCACCAGCGGCCCCAGGCCATCAGGGTCGATCAGGGTGTTGACGGTGGTCAGCGTCTGGCCCTGGCGTGGACTGCCATTGATGGTGACGCTGCCGGTGGGCGGGTTGTTGACGTTGGCCACGGGCCCGGCCACGGCGCTGATCACCTGCTCGGCGGTGCCCTTGCCGTCGGTGTAGCTGGCGACCAGGCGCACCAGTTGCCCGGCCTGGTCCTGGCCGAGCCGGAAGGTGTCGGCCGCGGCGCCGTAGATGTCGCTCCAGGTGCTGCCGTTGGGCGAGGACTGCCAGCGAAAGCGGAATGGACCCAGGCCGTCGGCGTCGTAGACCGAGTTCTGTGCCGTCAGCAAATCACCCTCACGCGCCGTGCCGGCCAGCGTGATGGTGCCGATCGGCAGGTTGTTGCCGATCGGCTGCGACAGCGGCACGGTCTGATCGTCGAAGCGCAGGAACTCCATGTTGGTCAACGTGTCCTGGCCGTCCAGGCCGATCACGCTGAAGCTGCCGTTGGCGTTGGCCACCAGGTTGTATTGCGCGCGCAGGCCGCTGAACACCGCGGTGTCGATGCCCGCACCGCCATCCAGCGTGTCGGTGCCGGTGCGGCCCACCAGCACGTCGTTGCCCGGCCCGCCGACCAAGTTGTCGGCGGTGGCCGTGCCGACCAGGTAGTGCCCGGCCGAGCCCTGACCGAGCGCGCCGCCCAGGCCGTCGGCGCCATACAGGTAGCTCAGCGCCGCAATGTCGTAGGGCGCGTAGTCGGTGCGCGGCCCTCCGACCTGGGTGTACGACATCAGGCTGTAGGTGGTGTTGTTCTCTGCCGGGTCCAGCTTCAAGCTGCCTTCGAACGGATGCTTCAGGCCCATCGCATGGCCCAGTTCGTGCAGCATCACCTGGTAGCCTGACGTACCGGCCGAGGGCTGCGCATTGCTGGCGCTGAACTCGACCATGTCCAGGTAGACATAGGCATCGGCCGTGTACGTCTGGATGACGTTGCTGGTGCTGTCGAAGGTGTAGCCCCACTTGATCGACGTGTAGCCCGAGGTGTTGGTGCCGAACAGATTGCCGACGCCGAAGTGGATGTCGGCATTGGCGCCGGTGGACGCTTCGACGAAGTTGATGCCGGTGATCTGCGCCAGCCGGCCCAGCGCCTGCACCGCCGCGGCCTGCTGGAAGGCGTTGAAGCCGTCCGGGCTGGCCGCGATGATGGTGCCGACGTCTGCGCTGTTGCCCGCGTCGAGCGCGAAGGTGTAATAAAGCGTGTTGCGCGCCGGGGCGACCCAGTTCCAACCGGGGCCGTCGCCCAGCAGGCCGTCGATGTGGATCAGCCCGGACAGCGCGGGGTTGGTGACGTCGGATACGGTGGTCAAAGGTCGAGCTCCTCGATGGAAAGGGCGACGCCGCCCGTAGAACGGCGCGCCGGCAAGCGTGCGCCCCGGCAGCGGCTGGGGCGTCCTTCGCCATGATGGCATGAGCCGTCGTCGAAGCGTCGGCCAGCGCCAGGGCTTCGCCGATCCGGGGCTGTCAACGAACCCGACCGCGGCCTAAGCTGGATGCCCAACAAACACCAATCCGGAAAGCTTCCATGCGCATCACCTTGCTCGGTGCCGGCCACATCGGCCAGACCATCGCCCGCCTGCTGTCCTCCAGCGGCGACTACGACGTCACGGTGCTCGATCGGGATGACGTTGCGCTGTCGCGCCTGCAGGCCCTGCCCTTGGTTGCCCGCGTGGCCGACACCGCTGACCCCGCGGTGTTGCTGCAGGCGCTGCGCGGCCAGCAGGCGGTGATCAATGCCTTGCCCTACCACCTGGCGACCACCGCGGCGACGGCGGCGCGCGAGGCGCGTTGCCACTATTTCGACCTCACCGAGGACGTGGCAGCCACGCAGGCCATCCAGTGTCTGGCCGATGGCGCGGACACCGCCTTCATGCCGCAGTGCGGGTTGGCGCCGGGATTCATCGGCATCGTGGCGCATCACCTGGCGCAGGCCTTCGACACGCTGCACGAGGTCAAGATGCGCGTCGGCGCCTTGCCGGCATTCCCCACCAACGCGCTGAAGTACAACCTGACCTGGAGCGTGGACGGCCTGATCAACGAGTACTGTCATCCCTGCCAGGCCATCCACGACGGGCAGCTGGTGGACATGCTGCCGCTGGAAGGGCTGGAGCATTTCTCGATGGACGGCGTTGAGTACGAGGCCTTCAACACCTCGGGCGGGCTGGGCACGCTGTGCACCACGCTGGCCGGACGCGTGCAGACGCTGGACTACAAGAGCGTGCGCTACCCCGGCCACCGCGCGCTGATGAAGGTGCTGCTCGAAGAGCTGCAGCTCAAGCACGATACGGCCACGCTCAAGGCCATCATGAAGCGCTCGATCCCCAGCACCATGCAGGACGTGGTGCTGGTCTTCGTCACCGTCAGCGGCCTGCGTGAAGGCAGCCTGGTGCAGGAGGTCTTTGCGCGCAAGATCTTTGCCGAGCGGGCCGACGGGCACGGCAGCGCCGCGCAATCGGCGATCCAGATCACCACCGCCGCCGGCATCTGCGCCGCGGTCGACCTGTTCCGCGAGGGCGCCTTGCCGCAACACGGCTTCATCCGCCAGGAGCAGGTGCCGCTGCCGGCCTTTCTGGCCAACCGCTTCGGCAGCGCCTACCAGCAGTCCAGGCAGGTGGAGAGCATTGGCTGAATCGGTCCATCGCCGATACTGCGCGGCGTGAGCACCCATCTGCTTGTGATCGACCCGCAGAACGACTTCTGCGATCTGCCGTCGGAGCGTTGCCCGCCGGGCGAGGCACCGGCGCTGCCGGTGGCCGGCGCGCATGCCGACATGCAGCGCGTGGCGGCCTTCATCGATGCGGTTGCAGCGCAGATTGACGCCATCACGGTCACGCTCGACAGCCACCTGCGGCTGGACATCGCCCACCCGGGGTTCTGGCAGCGGCACGACGGCAGTGCGGTGGCGCCGTTCACGACCATCACGGCCGGCCAGTTGCGCAGCGGCGAGTTTCGGCCGCGCGATGCGGCTGCCGCCGCACGCGCGCTGGCCTATACCGACCAACTCGAAAGCCGCGGCCGCTACACGCTGATGGTGTGGCCCGTGCACTGCGAGATCGGCAGCTGGGGCCAGGCCGTGCATGCCGACGTGCGCGCCGCCTACAACCGTTGGGAAGAGGCCCGGCAGCGCAGCGTGCAGCGTGTGCTCAAGGGCAGCAACCCCTGGACCGAGCACTACAGCGCCGTGATGGCTGAGGTGCCCGACGACAGCGACCCCGGCACCCAGCTCAATCGTGAGCTCATCACCCAGCTGGCCCGTTCAGATCGACTGCTGGTCGCCGGCGAGGCCAGCAGCCACTGCGTTCGCGCAACCGTAGAACACCTGGCCGAGCACCTGGGCGAAAAGCTGGATCGGCTGCTGCTGCTGTCCGACTGCATGAGCCCGGTGGCCGGCTTCGAAGCGCAGGCCCTGAGCTTTCTCGATGCGATGCGAACCCGCGGGCTGCGCGTGATGACCAGCATCCAGGCCCTGGCCCTGCTGCGCAGTTGAAGGCCACCGATGACGTCCGCGCCTGTCATCACCAGCCTGCTCGACACCGACTTGTACAAGTTCACGATGTGGCAGGCCATGCTGCATCGCTTTCCGCAGACCCAGGCCGAGTACAGCTTTCACAGTCGCCGCCCCGGCGTCTACCCGCTGGCCGAGTTGAAGGATAAGGTCGAGCGTGAGCTGGACCACCTGTGCGGCCTGAGCTTTCGGGCTGACGAACTGGCCTGGCTGGGCGCCTGGCGTTTCATCAAGAGCGACTTCATCGACTTTCTGCGCATCTTTCGTTTCCAGCGCGACTTCATCACCGTGCGTGCCGTTGGCAGTGAGCTGGAGATCGTCGCTCGTGGCCCGCAAGTGCATGTGATGGCGTTCGAGATTTTTGTTCTGGCGATCGTCAACGAGCTTTACTTTCGTCGTTTTCCGGCCGCGCCGGCGCAGGCCGAAGGCCGGCGCCGGCTGGCCGCCAAGATCGAACAGTTGCGTGAGTTCGAGCGCGAACCGCCGCGCCGTCATCCGTTCGAGATGTTCGACTTCGGGCTGCGCAGGCGCTGGTCGGGGGCCTGGCAGCGCGAGGTGGTGGACGCGCTGCGTCGCGAGCTGCCGCAGTTCTTCAAGGGCACGTCCAATGTTCTGCTGGCCAAGGACCTGGGGCTGGTGCCGATCGGCACCATGGCACACGAGTACCTGCAGAGCTTTCAGGCGCTGGATGTGCGGCTGCGCGATTCGCAGCGCGCGGCGCTGGAAAGCTGGGTGCAGGAGTACAGGGGTGATCTGGGCATCGCGCTCACCGACGTGATCGGCATGGACGCCTTCCTGGCGGATTTCGACTTGTACTTCGCCAAGCTCTTCGACGGCCTGCGCCACGATTCGGGCGACCCGGTGGTGTGGGGCGAAAAGGCGCTGGCGCACTACGAGAAGCTGCGCATCGACGCGCACACCAAGCGCCTGGTGTTCAGCGACGGGCTGGACATCGCCACTGCGCTGCAGCTGTACCGCCACTTTGCCGACCGCACGCAGCTGGGTTTCGGCATCGGCACCCACCTGAGCAACGACATGGGTCAAAAGCAGCTGCACATCGTGATGAAGCTCACCCGCGTCAACGACCAGCCGGTGGCCAAGCTGTCGGACAGCCCGGGCAAGACGATGTGCGACGACCAGACCTTTCTGGCCTATCTGCGCCAGGTCTTCGGCGTCAAACCGCCAACACCCTGAACCCTGCCGGGTTCGGGCATGACGACACAATGACGAGATGAGCAATCTGAGCGACTTCCCCATCACCGCCAAGTGGCCGGCCCGGCACCCCGACCGCATTCAGTTGTATTCGCTGCCCACGCCCAACGGTGTGAAAGCGTCGATCATGCTGGAGGAGACCGGCCTGCCCTACGAGCCGCACCTGGTGCGCTTCGACGCCGACGATCAGCTGAGCCCGAGTTCCTGTCGCTGAACCCGAACAACAAGATCCCGGCCATCATCGACCCCAACGGGCCCGGCGGCCAGGCGCTGGCCCTGTGGGAGAGTGGCGCCATCCTGCTCTACCTGGCCGACAAGTCCGGGCGCTTCATGCCTCACGACGCAGCGCTGCGCTGGCAGACGACGCAGTGGCTGATGTTCCAGGTGGGTGGGGTGGGGCCGATGTTCGGCCAGCTGGGGTTCTTCCACAAGTTTGCCGGCAAGGACTATGAGGACAAGCGACCGCGCGACCGTTATGCGGCCGAGGCGCGCCGCCTGCTGCGCGTACTCGATCAGCGCCTGGATGGTCGCGACTGGATCATGGGCGCCGACTACACGGTGGCCGACATCGCCACCTGGCCCTGGGTGAACAACCTGGTGGGTTTCTACGGCGCCGCCGATCTGGTCGGCTACGCCGATTTTCGTCATGTGCAACGCGTGGTCGAAGCCTTCAAGCAGCGGCCGGCTGTGGCTCGCGGCCTGAACATTCCGCAGCGTCCGGCCGCGGCCTGAGACGCTGTAAACCTCGTCGAATACCGTATGCCATTGCCTGCCCTGCAAGCCGCCATCGTCGACCTCGACGGCACCATGGTCGACACCGTCGGTGATTTCGAAGTCGCACTCGGCCGCATGCTGGTCGATCTGCGTCAGCCTGGCATCGACCGCGACTTCATCGCGCGTACGGTGGGCAAGGGTTCCGAGCACCTGATTCAGCAGACCCTGCGCCAGGTGGGTGCGCCGGCCGACCTGTACGAACAGGCCTGGGCGCGCTACCAGCACCACTACCTGCAGGTCAACGGCCAGCATTCCGAACTCTTCCCCGGTGTTATCGAAGGCCTGCAGGCGCTGCGTGCGCGCGGTTTGCGACTGGCCTGCCTGACCAACAAGCCGACCGACTTCGCGCGGCCGCTGTTGCAGGCCAAGGGCTTGACCGCGTTTTTCGAGCATGCCTTCGGTGGCGATGCCTTTGCGCGCAAGAAGCCCGATCCGATGCCGCTGCTGGAAACCTGCAAGGCGCTGGGCACGGCACCAGGCGCCACGCTGATGATCGGCGACTCGAGCAACGACGCCGCTGCGGCGCGCGCCGCGGGCTGCCCGGTGGTGCTGGTCAGCTACGGCTACAACCATGGCGAACCGGTGACGGCCGCGGGTGCCGACGCCGTGGTCGACCGCATCGGCGACGTGCTGTCGCTGCTGGCGCCCTTGCCGCCTGGCTGACGCGCCGGCAACACCGCGCACAGCGTTATTGCTGCTGCGGCGCGGGCGCGGCCTGGCCGAGCAACTGGTCCTTCAAGGCCGCGTCGGCGGGCGACTTGCCGAGCCAGATGCGCATCAGCGCGTTGAAGAACTCAGGCTCCTTGATCGGCTCGCCCTGTACCTTGCCGTTGATCTGGATGCTGGTGCCCTGGCCGGGCAGCCAGTCGACCGAGAAACTCTCGCCGGCCGCCAGGCGCTTCTTGGCGGCGAACAGCTCGGCCAGACGCAAGGTACCGGGGATCGACTTGGCGAACGCTTCGTGGCTGGAGTTGTCGCGCATGCCGCGCGTGAACAGCCGGCCCAGGTCGTTGCCGTCGATGTCGCGCAGCATCACCACGTGCAGCCGCCTCGGGCCGGGCGCGGCAAATACGGCTTCGGGCGTGGTGGCCTTGGTCGTCAGGTACAGGCCGGCGGTGTAGACCTTGACCACGAATCGGTAGCGGATGCCTGCGCCGTTGAGCGTCAGCGGGGTGGCGCCAAGCTGCACCGCGGCCGGATAACGCACGCCGGCCAGTTCGACGGCATTCTGGGCCTGGGCCGCGGGCATGGCCGTCAGCACCGCCGTACCGGCGGCGGTCAGCATGGCCAGAAGCATCAGCCTCGACAGGCGACGTTGCATGGGGGACTCTCGGGCGAACCTTGGGGCGGCCAGTCTGCCACGGTGCTGGCGCTTCGGGCAGGCTGTGCTGCTAGACTTCGGCGCATGTTTGCGGCCGGTGTCTTCATGTTCACGCCAGCAGGTTCCAGCGACCGGGGAGCCTGGCCCTGGCGTCGCTCGCCCTGCGCCGTCTGACCCGACAGGGTCTTTCACCCGTCCAGCGGGCCTGATCGGCCTGCGCACTGCAAACATCCCGTGCTCGTCGTTTGAACCCTAGGTCTGACGCCGGGCACTGCCATCCAGGGCAGACATGATCACCGAACTTGAATTCAAGAGCCTTGCGGCGCAGGGCTACAACCGCATCCCGCTGATCGCCGAAGCCTTTGCCGATCTCGAGACACCGCTGTCGCTGTACCTCAAGCTGGCCGGTGGTGCGCGCCACAGTTTTCTGCTCGAATCGGTGGTGGGCGGCGAGCGTTTCGGCCGCTACAGCTTCATCGGCCTGCCGGCGCGCACCCTGTTGCGCGCCAGTGGTTTCGTCACCGAGGTCGTCAGCGACGGGCAGGTGGTCGAGACGCACGAAGGCAACCCGCTCGACTTCATCGTGCAGTACCAGGCGCGCTTCAAGGTGGCGCTTCGGCCGGGTCTGCCGCGCTTCTGCGGTGGGTTGGCCGGCTATTTCGGCTACGACGCAGTGCGATACATCGAGCCCCGGCTGGCCAGGACCTGGAAGGGCGGTGGCATCGCCACACCCGACATCCTGCTGCTGCAGACCGAGGAGGTGGCCGTCATCGACAACCTCTCGGGCCGTCTGTACCTGATCGTCTGGGCCGACCCGGCCCGACCCGAGGCCTACTTCAACGGCAAGCGACGCCTGTCCGAACTGACCGACAAGCTGCGCTACAGCGTCACCGCGCCGCCGGTGCGGCGCGGCCCGTCGTATGCGGTGGAGCGTGAGTTCGACAAGGCGGCCTACCTGGCCGCGGTGCTGAAGAGCAAGGACTACATCGCCGCCGGCGACATGATGCAGGTGCAGATCGGTCAACGTTTGAAGAAACGCTACACCGAAAGCCCGCTGACGCTGTACCGCGCGCTGCGCTCGCTCAATCCGTCGCCCTACATGTACTTCTACGACATGGGCGACTTCCAGATCGTCGGTGCCAGCCCCGAGATCCTGGTGCGCCACGAGCACACGCCCGATGGCGACAAGGTCACGATCCGCCCGCTGGCCGGCACACGCCCGCGCGGCGCCACGCCTGAGCTGGACAAGGCGCTGGAAGCCGAGTTGCAGGTCGACCCCAAGGAGCGCGCCGAACACCTGATGTTGATCGACCTGGCCCGCAACGACATCGGCCGCATCGCGAAGACGGGCAGCGTGAAGGTGACCGAGGCCTTCGCGATCGAGCGCTATTCACACGTGATGCACATCGTCAGCAACGTCGAAGGTCTGCTGAAGGACGGCATGAGCAGCCTGGACGTGTTGCGCGCCACCTTCCCGGCCGGCACGCTGTCGGGTGCGCCCAAGATCCGCGCGATGGAGATCATCGACGAGCTCGAACCCGTCAAGCGCGGCATCTACGGCGGTGCGTGCGGCTATCTCAGCTTTGCCGGCGACATGGACCTGGCCATTGCCATCCGTACCGGCATCGTCAAGGACAACACCCTGTACGTTCAGGCTGCAGCCGGTGTGGTCGCCGACTCGGTACCCGAGATGGAATGGCGCGAGACCGAAGCCAAGGCGCGCGCGCTGATCCGGGCGGCCGAGCTGGTCGAAGAGGGGTTCTGATCATGCTGCTGATGATCGACAACTACGACAGCTTCACCTTCAACTTGGTGCAGTACTTCGCCGAGCTTGGTGCCGAGGTGCGTGTGTTCCGCAACGACGAGATCACGCTCGACGGCATTGCCGGGCTGCGGCCCGATCAGCTGGTGCTGTCGCCCGGCCCCTGCTCTCCGGCCGAGGCCGGCATTTGTGTGGACGCGATCCGCCACTTCACGGGCAAGCTGCCGATCCTGGGCGTTTGCCTGGGCCACCAGGCCATCGGCGCCGCGCTGGGCGGCAAGGTCGTGCGAGCCCAGGTGCAGATGCACGGCAAGGCCAGCACCATCCGCACCGACGGCCGCGGCGTCTACCAGGGCCTGCCCGAACGTTTCAGCGTGGTCCGCTACCATTCTCTGGTCATCGAGCGCAGCAGCCTGCCGTCGATGCTGGACGTGACGTCGAGCGCGGACGATGGCGAGATCATGGGCGTGCGTCACCGAGACCTCGCCGCCAGCGCCACGCCGCTGGAAGGCGTGCAGTTCCACCCCGAGTCGATCCTCAGCGAGCATGGCCATGCCTTGCTGAAGAATTTCTTGCAAGCGGGCGCGGCGCATTGACGCCAGCCATCGACGTCACACCTGCAAAGAGACCAGCCCATGACCATCACCAACACCGATGCGCTGACGCGCGTCATCGACCACCGCGAGATCTTCCACGACGAGATGCTGGCGCTGATGCGCCGCATCATGGGCGGCGAAATGTCACCGGTGATGATTGCCGCCTTCGCGATCGGCCTGCGCGTCAAGAAGGAATCCATCGGCGAGATCGCGGCCGCGGCGCAGGTGATGCGCGAGTTCGCCACGCCGGTACCGGTGCTGGACCGCAATCATCTGGTGGACATCGTGGGCACCGGCGGCGACAGCTCGCACACCTTCAACATCTCCACCGCGTCGATGTTCGTCGCCGCGGCGGCCGGCGCGCGCGTGGCCAAACATGGCGGACGCAGCGTGTCGTCGACCTCTGGCTCGGCCGACGTGGTCGAGGCACTGGGTGCCTACATCCAGCTGACGCCCGACCAGGTCGCGGTCTGCCTGCAGGAGACCGGCATCGGCTTCATGTTCGCACCCAACCACCACGCGGCCATGAAGCATGCCGCGCCGGTGCGCAAGGAGCTGGGTGTACGCACCATCTTCAACATCCTGGGCCCGTTGACCAACCCGGCAGGCGCGCCGAATCAGCTGCTGGGTGTGTTCCACCCTGACCTGGTCGGCATCCAGGTGCGGGTGCTACAGCGCCTGGGCAGCGAGCACGTGATGGTGGTCTACGGCATGAACGGGATGGATGAGATCTCGCTGTCGGGTGAGACGCTGGTGGGCGAGCTGCACAAGGGCGAGGTGCGCGAGTACACGGTGCACCCCAGCGATTTCGGGCTGCCGGTGTACGACTCGCGCGTGCTCAAGGTAGCCAACAAGGAAGAGTCGGTGCAATGCATCCAGCGGGCGCTGGCCAACGAGGACGGTCCGGTGCGCGACATCGTGCTGCTGAACGCCGGTGCCGCGCTGTACTGTGCCGGCGTGGCTGCCAGCGTGGTCGAGGGCGTGCGCAAGTCGCGCGAAGCCGTGGCCTCGGGCGCGGCGATGGCCAAGCTGTCGCAGTTCGTCGCCATGACCAACAAGTTCAGGCCCGCGACCTGAGGCTGGCCGAGCATGTCCGACATCCTGCAGCGCATCGTCGCCGTCAAGCATGACGAAGTGAAGGCCTTGCTGGCCCGGCGTTCATTGGCCGGGCTGCGTGCCGAGGCCGAGGACCGCCGCGCCGACCTTCGGGACTTCGAGGCTGCGTTGCGCGCGGCCATCGCGGCCGGCCGATCGGCGGTGATTGCCGAGATCAAGAAGGCCAGCCCGAGCAAGGGCCTGCTGCGTGACCCTTTCATTCCCGCCCAGATCGCGGTCAGCTACGCCCGCCACGGCGCCACCTGCCTCAGCGTGCTGACCGATGAAACCTTCTTCCAGGGCTCGGCCGATGCGCTGCGCCTGGCCCGTGTTGCCTGCGACCTGCCGGTACTGCGCAAGGATTTCATCGTCGATGCCGCGCAGGTCTACGAGGCGCGGGCGATGGGCGCCGACTGCATCCTGCTGATTGCCGCCTGTCTGGACGACGCCCGCCTGATCGATCTCGAAGCCTGCGCCCACGGCCTGGGCATGGCCGTGCTGGTGGAGGTGCACGACGCGTTGGAACTGCAGCGCGCACTGGCGTTGAAGACGCCATTGCTGGGCATCAACAACCGCAACCTGCGCAGCTTCGAAGTCAATTTGCAGAACACGCTGGACCTGCTGCCGCGGGTGCCGGCCGAGCGCCTGCTGATCACCGAGTCGGGCATCCTGGGCCCGCACGACGTGGCGCGCATGCGCGCGGCACAGGTGCACGCCTTCCTGGTCGGCGAAGCCTTCATGCGGGCGCCCGACCCTGGGCAAGCGCTGCAACAGTTGTTCGCGTGACTGCCGACGACCTGCCGGCGGCCTTTGCGTCCCTGCCGGCGGCCTGGCGCGCCGCCTTGCCGGGCTGGACGCCAGCCGCCTGTGCCGACGTGGTGCAGCGGGTGCGCGCGGTGTCGGCCGACCGGCCGATCGCCCCGACCGACCCCTTCCGGGCCCTGCGCCTGGTGTCGCCGGAATCCGCCAAGGTGGTCATCTTCGGGCAGGATCCCTACCCGCGACCCGGCCATGCCGACGGGCTGGCGTTCTCTGCCGCACAGGGCAAGCCACATTCGCTGCGCAGGCTCTTCGAGGTGCTGGCCGCCGACCGACCGGGCTGGCAGCGACCATCGCTTTGGGCGCTCGACGCGTGGGCGAAGCAGGGCGTGCTGTTGTTGAACCCTGTGCTGACGGTTGAGCTGGGTCAGGCTGGCAGTCACACGAATTGTGGTTGGCAGGTGCTTACATCCGAGATCGTCAAGATCCTCTGCGCGCATGCGATGCCACCCAGTTTCCTTTTATGGGGCAAGCCTGCCAATGCCTTCTTCGATGCGGCACGCCCAGCGGGATGTGGCGCTGCGGTGCTGCGCACGCGTCACCCCTCGCACGACATGCGGCGGGCGTTCATGGCCGACGGCAGCCACTTCCTGGCGACCGCGGATCGGGTGGACTGGTGGGCGCTCAGTTCCGCTGGCTAGCGGCCACAAGCCTGCGTGCTATACTCACCGGCTCTCTGGGAGGGGTGCCCGAGTGGCTAAAGGGGGCAGACTGTAAATCTGTTGGCTTACGCCTACGCTGGTTCGAATCCAGCCTCCTCCACCAAGAGACAGCAAGTTGTGTGTGCTGAAGCGGGCCCCGGGCGGGAGTAGTTCAATGGCAGAACCCTAGCCTTCCAAGCTAATGACGCGGGTTCGATTCCCGTCTCCCGCTCCAAGGAAGGCAAGGTGTGCCAACCAGCTGTGATTCGGCAGTGTGTTTGCTTTTTCGTCGTTACGGGTCTGCCGATCGGCAGCAGCGCGGGGTCGTCAGACCCGTACCGATGCCCATGTGGCTCAGTGGTAGAGCACTCCCTTGGTAAGGGAGAGGTCGCGCGTTCGATCCGCGCCATGGGCACCACCCGATTTCCGGAATTTGGCGCCGTACCGCGGCGACGAATTCAGTTGTCAACCTTCAGACGCCAGGAGCGCAAGAAATGGCAAAAGGCAAATTCGAACGGACCAAGCCGCACGTGAACGTGGGCACGATCGGCCACGTGGACCATGGCAAGACGACGTTGACGGCGGCGATCACGACCATACTGTCGGCCAAGTTCGGTGGCGAGGCCAAGGGCTACGACCAGATCGACAACGCGCCGGAAGAAAAGGCGCGCGGCATCACCATCAACACCTCGCACGTCGAATACGAAACCGCCAAGCGCCACTACGCCCACGTCGACTGCCCCGGGCACGCCGACTACGTGAAGAACATGATCACGGGTGCGGCGCAGATGGACGGCGCCATCCTCGTGTGCAGTGCCGCTGACGGCCCGATGCCGCAAACGCGTGAGCACATCCTGCTGGCGCGCCAGGTCGGCGTGCCCTACATCATCGTCTTCCTGAACAAGTGCGACATGGTCGACGACGCCGAACTGCTCGAGCTCGTCGAGATGGAAGTGCGCGAACTGCTCGACAAGTACGAATTCCCCGGTGACGCCACCCCCATCATCCACGGCAGCGCCAAGCTCGCCATCGAAGGTGACAAGGGCGAACTCGGCGAACAAGCCATCATGAAGCTCGCCGACGCGCTGGACAGCTACATCCCCACGCCCGAGCGCGCCATCGACGGCGCCTTCCTGATGCCCGTCGAAGACGTCTTCAGCATCTCCGGGCGCGGCACCGTCGTTACCGGGCGCGTCGAGCGCGGCATCGTCAAGGTCGGCGAGGAAATCGAGATCGTCGGCATCCGCCCGACCGTCAAGACCACCTGCACCGGCGTTGAAATGTTCCGCAAGCTGCTCGACCAGGGCCAAGCCGGTGACAACGTCGGCATCCTGCTGCGCGGCACCAAGCGCGAAGACGTCGAGCGAGGCCAGGTGCTGTGCAAACCCGGCAGCGTCAAGCCGCACACGCACTTCACGGCCGAGATCTACGTGCTGAGCAAGGAAGAGGGCGGGCGCCACACCCCGTTCTTCAACAACTACCGGCCGCAGTTCTACTTCCGCACGACGGACGTCACCGGCGCGGTCGAACTGCCCACCGACAAGGAGATGGTCATGCCCGGCGACAACGTCAGCATCACCGTCAAGCTGATCAACCCGATCGCGATGGAAGAAGGCCTGCGATTTGCCATCCGCGAGGGCGGGCGCACCGTCGGCGCCGGCGTCGTGGCCAAGATCATCGA
>Ga0073899_10000666_pt1 | contig 31476 bp, 21 predicted proteins | sample KloWWTmetaKNB5Ph_FD_88975 | JGI IMG/M metagenome (GOLD analysis project Ga0073899, IMG submission 88975) | Active sludge microbial communities from Klosterneuburg, Austria, studying microevolution and ecology of nitrifiers - Klosterneuburg... | ecosystem: Engineered > WWTP > Aerobic digester >... | reverse complement strand
CGTCCCGCCTCCGCCTCCGTAGTGGCCGGCGGTCACGGCGGCCATCGTGTTGCTGCACACGTACAGACCCTCGATCGGGCGGTCTTTCCAGTCGATGACTTGGGCGTTGGCATTCGCTCGCGGCCCCCCGCAGGTGCCATTGACGCCGGCCTCCATCTCGATCGCATAGAAAGGCGCCTCGTCGATCTGGCCAAGGCACGACATCGGCGCCGGAAGCGTCCAGTCGCCGACCCAGTGATCCCAGGTGTCGTCGCCACGACCGAAGTCGTCGTCGTGGCCTTTGCGGACGAAACCGTTGAATCGCTGGACGGTGGCCTCCAGGCCGTCGCCATCGATGCCGACGATCGCCGCCAGTTCATGCAGGGTGTCGGCACGCTTGGCCCAAGGCGGCGGTGGCTCACCGGCGACGCTGGTGAACATCCGGTAGTTGCGCATGTAGCGGCTGTCGAAGATCAGCCAGTACGGCAGGTTGACCCATTCATAGGTCGACGGATCGAAGGTGTGCAGGGCAAATCCGAGGGCGTTGTAGTTCATCGCCTCGTTGACAAACCGCTGCCCCCGGCGGTTGACCATGATCGAGCCAGGAAAGGCCCGTTCCGAGGCGCTCGCCAAGAAGTTCGGGCGGGCATCGCGGTGGCCAGCCTTGGACTCCTTGCTCGACGTCATCCACCAGGCCCGCGACATGTTCCCCAAACTGGCGCCGACCTCCAGCGCCATCAGCAATCCGTCGCCTTCACACTCCGGCACGCTGATCGGTCCGGTCATCGGACCGCGTAGGAACGTGCGCACCAAGTCCTTGTTCCATTCGAAACCGCCGGTGGCGATGATCACGCCCTTGCGCGCCCGCACCCGAATCGAGCCGCGCTCTTGGTCGGCCTCGACACCCACGATTCGCCCACCCTCGGTGACCAGCGAACGCGCCCGCGCTTCGTAGATCACCGGAATCCGACGGTCGAGAATTCCCTTGAACAACGACCCGATCAACGCCTGACCCTGGCCACGACAGTCGCGGCGCTTGCGCTCCTCGAGTTCCTCGGCGCTGACCCCACCCCACTTCTCCTCGAATCGGCTGAGCAGCTTGGGCACACCGGTCTTTGGCGGGTTGACACGGGTCGCCTGTGATCCGAGTTCCTCGAACGCGAATACATCATTGTCCAGCGAGCGCCCGCCGTGTGGCTTGGCGCCAGGGACGTTCGGCTGGTAGTCGGGGAAGCCCGTGAAGTGTCGAAGCTTGGCCGGCGTGTGGTCGGCCAGGAAGCGAACCATCTCCGGCCCCGACTCCAGGTAGGCCGACAGCGTGTCGGCGTCGAGCTCGCCTGGTGCTAGCGCGTCGAGGTAGGTCACGACCTCTTCCATCGAGTCGTCGATGCCATCTGCCTGGGCATGGTGGTTCAGCGGGATCCACATCATCCCGCCAGACATCGCGCTCGTCCCGCCGACCATCCCTGACTTTTCCAGAACGACGACTTCGCCTGCTCCGTATTCGTCGGCAGCCATCGCCGCAACCAACGCAGCCGCGCCGCTGCCGAGGATGACCACATCGACCTCCAGATCCCACCCTGCTTGCTGCTCGTCCATTGACGCCCCCATCGACCACGTGCTGTAATTAGAGTACAGAAACTACTCCATTGGGGGACCGTCTGTCACGAGCGACAGACCTTCGATCGCGGCCGACGAATTCGCTCGCCAGCATCGAAAGTACTGTGGACGCCGTGTCCCCCGCGTCGCCACCAAACATCGTGTTCATCCTGGCCGATGATCTGGCGGTGGCCGATCTGGGCTGCTACGGATCGACCGCGATCCGCACCCCACACATCGATCGACTCGCCGCCCAAGGGATCCGCTTCACCCACGGCTATTCGGCCACGCCATGGTGTTCGTCAACTCGTATCGCCCTGTACACCGGACGTGACGCTGGGCGACTTCCCGCCGGATTGGAAGAACCGCTGCAGACCCGCAGCGAGGCGATGGGAATTCCTGCCGGGCACCCAACGCTGCCGTCGCTGCTGGGCAACGCCGGCTATCGCACGGCACTGATCGGCAAGTGGCATTGCGGCTGGCTCCCGTGGTTCAGTCCGCTACGGATTGGTTTCGATCGATTCTTCGGCAACCTGGACGGAGCGATCGATTACTTCGAACACATCGGCACGCTGGGCGAGCCGGACCTGTATGAAGGCGAAACATCGATCGATCAAGTGGGCTACTACACCGATCTGATCTCGCGACGCACGGTCGACACGATCAACGAGTGGTCGGGTGGCCCCTTCTATCTTCAGGTCAACTACACCGCCCCACATTGGCCATGGGAAGGTCGCGGCGACGCCGACGTCGGGCGATCGATACGTAAGCGGATGGAGGCCGGCGGCGGCATGTTGCCGATGTTGCACGCCGACGGCGGGTCGCTCGCCAAATACGCCGAACTGGTCGAGGCGATGGACGACGGCGTCGGGGCGGTCCTCGAGGCGCTCGACCGAGCCAGCGTCGCCGACAACACGATCATCATCTTCACCTCCGACAACGGCGGCGAGCGTTGGTCCAACACCTGGCCGTTTATCGGGATGAAGGGCGACGTGACCGAGGGCGGCATCCGCGTGCCAACCCTCGTGCGCTGGCCGAGCACATTGGATGCAGGTCAGGTCTGCGACAATCCGGTAGTCACGCACGACTGGACGGCGTCCCTACTGCACGCCGGCGGCGCATCCCCAGACCCTGACTACCCGCTCGACGGGGTCGATCTGTATCCGTGGCTGGCAGAGGGCGCTCCCTATCCCGATCACGACCTGTTCTTTCGCGTCGCCAGCCAAGGAGCGATGCGCCGCGGTCGCTACAAGTACGTGCGCGACCTGCGGCCGTGGAGCCTCGGCGGCAACTGGCCGCGGTTCCCCGGTCCGCGCGAGTCGTTGTACGACGTCACCGTCGACGGCCGTGAAGCAGCCGACCTGTCGCACAAACTTGCCGAGGTGACCGCGGCGATGCGCGACGCCTGGGACGCGCACAACAGCACCCTGCTCCCGTACCCCCCTGACCACCCGCGCCTTCCTCGCCGAGCCACGCCCCGCTCGCCCGCCATCAGCCAGCCAGACTGAGCGCCGTCTCCGCCACGCCGACCGACGACTCAAGCCGCCGGTCGGTTCGCAGGCGGAGCGGCGCCACGCCCAGCCCGGCGCACGGAACGACGGTTGGCCAGGCGGTACATCAGCGCCCAGGCGACGGCCAGGATCGAAGCAACAGCGGCCGCCTGATACATCCTCGACGTCGTATCGGTACCCGCATAGGCACCATGCAGGCTCGTCAACCAAAAGGCGACGTAGCTGGTCAGGTGGACGACACGCCAGAACCGGCGCGGAAGGCGGCGCATCGCCAGCGACGTCAATTGCACGGCCACCAACAGCCACATCGCCACCACGCCAAGCGCAACGGCCCCGGGCTTCCAATCGCTGACATAGGGGACGGTGAGGTCAGCGAGATCGAACGACACGTAACTATCGGCGACGAGGGCGACCAGATGGATCGCCAGAAAGCAAAGCATCAGCCCGGCGAGCCAGCGATGGACCGCCAGCAGCCAGACAGGCCGACGCTGGTTCGGAAAGGCCTTGGTGGAAACGAGGATTCCCCAGATCACCGACGCGGTCAGCATCAGCCAAGCGATGATGCCCGACGAACGGGTCAAGTACCACCAGAACTGCGGATTCATCGACCAGCACTCGCAACGCCCAGAACGACGCCCTCGAGATCCCCGGTTACCCAAACACGCTCCCCCGAAGCGGTCATGGTGACGGCGATCCCGCTGAGGCCATGGCCGTCGAGGTAGCCGATCGCAGCGTCGCTGCCAACGGCGAGCGCTGCCGTCGCGTGCACCTCGGCCAACCATCCCGCGGGGGCGAACACGGTCACCGCCGTCAGATCGGTTGCCGAGCACGCGGCCGTCAGCGGATCGATCTGATGATGCCGTTCGATCCCCCGCGACACCCACCGTCGAGAGCGAACGCTCGATGTCGCCACACCACCACCGTCGATCGCCAAGGAGCACAACACACCATCGGCCGGGTCCGGCTGCTCCACATCAACGATCCAACCGGCCGGATCTGGTGTGGTGCCGCCCGCGGCGAGGTCGCCGCCGATGGACACCATCGCACCGTCAACGCCCGCTTCGATGAGCCTGGCGACGGCGAGGTCGGCGGCAAGTCCCTTGCCGATGCCACCCGGATCGATGGTCAGACCATCCTCGACCACCACGGTGGCCGCCGCCGGATCGAGCTGAAGTTTGTAGAGCGAAGCCGGGTTACCGCCAGCAGCGGTCCCCGAACTGGCCGCCGCTGGATCGGTGATGCTGACCGCATAACCCTCACGGATCATCGAGCTGAGCACGGTGGGATCGAAACGTCCAGCGGTCACGTGATAGCCCTCGATCATCGCGGCCAACAGCGTCAGCGTCGATGGATCGACGTCAACAACGCCGCCGTCTGGCCCGAGTTGGTTGATCCGGCTGACGTCGCTCGTCGGGATGAACCGGCTCCAGCACTGCTCGAGATGTTCCAGGTACAGCACGGCGCCGCGGATGGCTCCGTTGAGCACCTCCGTGTCCTCAGCGTCGGACGACCCAACAGCGATGACGTGCAGGTGACTGGCCATCACCCGACCATGAAACTCAGCGACTGCCACTGGTCCGTACTCGCGGCGCTGGGGCTGACGGAGCCGGACGGACCTTTGGTTGAGCGGCCGAGACGCGCGGCTGGGTGGAGATCACTTTCGGCTGGGCTGTCAGCACGGTCGGCTGATTCGAAGAACCGGCTGGATTCGCCACGACGGTGACCGCCGAAGCGGTCGGTTCAGCCGACGGGTGGATGACCACCACTACGTTCGGCGGAGCCGCCGGCGCCGTAGGGGCTGGCATCGGCGGCGGCTCCGGGTCGGACGAATGATCGGCGTAACCCATCGCCGCGACCAGACCGAGCATCGCCGTAAAGCCGATCCCTGCAGCCGCAATCTTTGCGCCACCTGCGGGCCGCCGGTCGCGAGCTGTGTCATTTGGAGACCTTGTTGCCGCGGTCTTGGCGCCAACGGTGGACGTCGTCGGAGCCTGCGTGCGGCTGGCGCGTTGACGCTGTAAATCGGCGATGCGCGCCTTGCGGGCTGCATCCTCGGCGCCGCTGCTGTCGTCCGCATCGATGGTGCCGGCGAGGGAGTCAGTCATCGTCATCGCTGCCCTCGTAGTCGTCATCACTGTGACCGTTGTAGGTGTCGTCGTCGTGGTCGTCGTCGTAAGTGTCGTCGTGGTCGTCGTCGTAGGTGCCGCTGTCATCGAGCGTGCTGGTCGGGGCACTGTCCGCCGTGGTGTCGGGAGCTGCCGAGCCAACGACCGCTTCGCTGACGTTGGCGGCGACACTGCCGTCGGCTGCGGTGGTCGCGCTGAACTCCAGGGTCCTGGCGCCGTTGGTCAATGTCAACAACAGCGACGACGAATCGTGCTGTGTCAGGGTCCACGTCCACCCGGCGGCCGGGCTGACCCGATCGAGCCGCAAGCCCGCCTCGGTGGTCGCCACCGCAACCGTGCCGGCTGCGTCGACGGCGAACAGCTGCACCGCCGATGCTGGCAAGGCGCTGGCGGGAAGCGAGACATCGACAACCTGGGTTGCAGGTGGCGCCAACTCACTTGCGGTGGATGCGTTACCGAACGGGCTATCCGAAGCGTTGTCGAGGATGCCGATGTTGGCGCTGACGGCAGCTGCACCAGCCAGGCCTACGGCGACGATCGAGACCATCGTGATCAGCCGCGTGCTGCCGGTGAACCACCCTGAGTGCTTGGACGAGTTCGCTGATTTCATGCCTTCACTCTGCGACTTGGTCGATCAAGGGCGAGCCAACTGAAGGCAAGCGTTCGGTAAAGGTCGGCGAAAGACCTTCACCAACTGCTCCGGGCGGGCATGCTCTGAGCATGAAGATCCTGGTGGTCGAGGACGACGCGTCGATCTCGGGCCCACTTCGTGACGGGTTGATCCGTGAGGGCTTCGGGGTCGAGGTGGCTACCACTGGCGGTCAGGCACTGGTCGCAGCGCCGGCCGACCTGGTGCTGCTGGATTTAGGTCTGCCTGATCTGGAGGGCAGCGTGGTCTGTCAACGGCTGCGTGCAACGACCAACGTGCCGATCATCGTTGTCTCGGCACGCGGCGACGAGATCGACCGAGTAATGCTGCTCGAGCTGGGTGCCGATGATTACGTGGTCAAACCGTTCGGGTTGCGCGAGCTGGTCGCGCGCATCCGGGCGGTCACCCGGCGGACGAGCTCCGCCGATCTGGCACCGACATCGTCACCCGCGATCGTGGCTGGCCCGCTGAGCATCGACCGTCGTAGCCGACAGGTTGTTTTCGCCGACGACATCGTCGAGCTGACGCCGAAGGAATACGACCTGCTTGTCTACCTGGCCTCCGACACGGGCGCGGTACGCAGTCGCGAGCAGATCATCCACGACGTCTGGGATGAGCATTGGTGGGGCTCGACCAAGACACTCGATGTGCACGTTGCCTCGTTGCGCAAGAAGTTACACCCGGACCTGATCGAAACGGTCCGTTCCGTCGGCTATCGACTCGTAGAACTGCCGGCGGCCGAGCGATGACTCGACGGCTGATCGTCAGCTATCTGGCGATCACGGTGCTGGTACTGGTGTTGTTGGAAGTGCCGTTCGCCGTGTTCTACGCGCAGCGCGAACTGGACCGGCTGACCGCCGATGTCGAGCGCGACGCAGCGGTGATCACCACCATCTACGAAGACGCTCTGGAGGGCAAGCGCACCGTCGACCCACTTCCTGCACAGCGCTACGCAGCACGGACCGGCGCACGGGTGGTCGTCGTCGATCCGCGCGGCATCTCGGTGGTGGATACCGAACAGCCGGCGCAGCGCGACTTCTCAACACGCCCAGAGATCACCCGCGCACTCGCTGGCGAACGGGCCACCGGAACCCGACCATCGGAGACGCTCAACACCGATCTGCTGTTCGTCGCCGTTCCGATCGCCTCCAGCGGCGCTGTCCATGGAGCCTTGCGGATCACCCTGCACACCTCGGAAGTCGACAGCCGTGTCCATCGATTCTGGTGGGGTCTTGGGGCCATCGCCGCTGTCATCCTTGCCGCGATCGCCCTCGTCGGCTGGTTGATCGCCCGCTCGATCAGCCAGCCGTTGCGCCGCTTGAACGAGACGGCGCAACGGTTCGGCAGCGGCGACCTCACCGCCAAGGCGGTAGCCGACGAGGGGCCACCAGAGCTTCGACAGCTAGCCGGCACGCTGTCGACGATGGCTGGCCAGTTGGCAGCGATGCTCGACCAGCAACGAGCCTTCGTCGCCGATGCCTCCCACCAGCTGCGGACACCACTGACCGGACTCCGGCTGCGGCTGGAGAATCTGCAGGCGACGTTGGCCAGCACCGATGACCGGGCCGAAGTCGATCTGGCGATCGACGAGATCACCCGGCTATCGAACCTGACGTCCGACTTGCTGCAGTTGGCGCGAACGGATCGACGCGAAGTGCCCACCCCCCACAACCTGACGACGATTGTCACCGACCGCGTCGACACGTGGACAGCGGCAGCAGAGACCGCCGGGATCCGGCTCGAGCTGCACCACCCACCGGCGCAGCTCGCCGTGCTGGCCGTCCCGGGTGCCATCGAGCAGATCCTGGACAACGTGTTGGACAACGCCATTGGCATCGCCCCGTCGGGTTCGGTCGTCACAGTCGCCGTTGAGAGCGGCTCAAAACAGCACCGACTGGTCATCACCGATCAGGGTCCGGGCCTCAGCGACGACGACAAACTGCGTGCCGTGCGCCGCTTCTGGCGGGCCGACAGCCAGCGCCCAGGCAGCGGACTCGGTCTGGCGATCGCCAACGGTCTGGCCCAAGCCTCGGGCGGCTCACTCACGCTGCACGATGGCCCAACCGGTGGTTTGCAAGTCGACGTCAGCTTCCCGACCGGCCCAACACAGCCTCCCGCAGATCCCCGTTCGGGGGTTTCGGGCAGACCTGTCCGCACCGGAACCCACGATTGAAGGCTCGGCGGGCAGCCCGTTGAGCGCCCTATTCGGCGTCGTCTGGCAGCTGCAGCGGGGCCAACGCCGCCGGGATTGCCACCGCCAACCAGGCCTCGGTGTCGGTGTAGCCGATCTCGGTGATCGTGCGGCCAAGGGTCATCCCGTGAAACCAGGCCGAGTACGCCCGGGTGTCGAGGTTGGGGTTGATCAGACCACGGTCCTGGGCGCTGGCGAACATCTCGGCGATCGCGTCGATCAACTTGTGCTGCGTCTCGACCACTTTCGTGGCCAGGTCCGGCGACTCCAGTGAACGCGCCGCCACCCCCAGCCGATACCGGCGCCTCGACCGGTTGGCAGGCTCGGTGACGATCCGGCGCAGTTGCAGGGCGACGTAGTCAGCGAACTCGGCGGAGGTGCTAGCAGCGTGTCCCCCATCCAGATTGTGACGATCCTCCGCTCGTGCCGCCCGCCTGTAGCTCTCCTCCTGCGCGGCGACGAGCAACTTCTCGCGACTACCGAAGTGGTGGTAGAGCGAACTGGATGACGTGTGCGACTGGACGAGCACCTCGTCGATCGTGAACCCATCCGGCCCGCGTGCTTCAAGCATCGCCACCGCCGTGTCGAGCATCGCCTGTCTCGACGGGTTGTTCTCCCCCTTTGCCATTCCGCAGATTTTGCCAGCAAGTCTTCCACCTCGGCTATTCGCGCAATTCGTCCACATATCGGTCGGTACCGGGCAGCACGGGGATGAACGGGGCGACGAGCTGGACGACATAAGCGTCGGTGGGTCGACGAGTGGGCTCGGCGAAGTGCTGGTCCCAGCAATCGCGTGGGTCGCTGTCGAGGAAATGCAGCAACGTCAGCCGGCCGTCGATCCCGGGCACGTCGGCGACATCGGGCATCTTGTCGCCGGGTAGCGGCTGCGGGGCGAACCAGATCGTCTGGGCAATCGGGTTGTCGGGGGTGCGGTACAGCCACGGCAAATACGTCTCGCGCAGACACGTGTCGACGTCGCTGCGTTGGCATCCCTTGGGCGCGTCCAGCACCTCCATCACCAGGCCACGGTAGGGGTAGTCCAGCGCATGGAAGTCACGCGGTCCGCGAACATCCCGATACCAACTGCCAACGTGATCCTGAAAGCTGGTGTACACGTGCCGCCGGCTCAGATCGATCCGATTGTTGGCCCGCAGAAATTCATTCGTGGCCACCGACCAACGGATCTGGTCCTCCGTGTGGCCTGGCGTGATCCAGTACAGATGGAGGTAGCACCCAGCTGTCAGCGGATCGGCAATCAACGACGTCGCTGGGTAGCGCAGAAGTTGCAGCGGCCGAGTCGCGACGAATCGTCGTCCGGCGTACATCCACGGCATGTACATCGCCCCGGCGTAAAAGTGATCGTCTTCGTACCAGCGGTTGTATTCCAGCTCGGAACCGACCGCCGGTTCGACCATCGAGATCAGCGCTGCACCGACACCGATCTGATGCAGACTTTGGCGGGCCATCACCGTGTAGCCACTTTCCTTGTCGCTCACCTGCACTCCCTTCTGCTGCGGTCATTGCCTACCACCGCGCACAACGGTCACGTCGGCTCGGACGATGGCGGATTGACCGAGCGGCTGACGAGGTACAACAGACGGCATGTCAACGACCGAGGTCGAACAGTCCGGCACACCCCCACCGACGTACGCAGTCGTGGTGCCGTTACGTGGGCTGTTGATCGTCGTCGCCACTGGTGCGGCTGTGCTTGCCGGGCTCTTGTTGATTCAACGCGGCCGCACGGCGATCTCGCTGGTCGCGTTGGCGATCACCGCTGCGATCCTGCTGGCGCCGATGGTCGGCTGGTTGCGCGAACGAGTGGGCAGCGCTGTCGCGTACATCACCTTCGTGCTCGGCATCGTTGGTGGCGTTGGCTCGCTGGTCGGTCTGCTGGCCTGGGACTTGAACCGGCAGGCAACGAACTTGTCGGCCACGTTGACCGATGCGATTGGGCGTCTGCAGCCGGGGACGGTACCCGCACGAATCGCCAAAAGCTTGGACCTGTCCGGCCGAGTCGAGCGTTCGTTCGACGGAGCTGCGGCGCGGTGGGTCGTCGGCACCGACGACCCAATCCAGATCGCCGGCGTCTTCGGCAAAGTCGTCGTGATCGCCGTGCTGGCGGCGTTCATGATCTCCGGCGGACGCGACCTGGTGGCGTCGGCGATCACCCTGGTTCGGCGGCGCTCGATCCGGCGGACCTTCCACCGCGTCACCCAAACCGGCTCGGCGCTGGGCGGTCGATTCGTCCGTCGGACGCTGGCGGTCAGCGCTGTTCATGGGTTGATCGCCGGATTCCTGGCCTGGGTGCTCGGCCTTGACGGGGCGCCGTCGATTGGCGCCTGGGTAGCCCTTGCCACCACCGTGCCGGTGATCGGCGGACCGTTGGCCTGGGTGCCACTCGTCGGGCTCACGTGGGCCACCGACAACCAGCCATGGCTGATCGCCGTGTTCGCCGTCGTCGTGATGATCATCGATCGACTGATCCGCCGTCGGTGGATCCATCGCCTTCTGCCGCTGGGCCCATTGTTGACCTTCGCCGCGCTGGTCATCGGATTCGCCCTGCTGGGCGTCGTTGGGGCGGTTGCCTTTCTGCTGTTCACGGCGATGGCCGCTGCGGTGGCTCGCGATCAATCGACGAATTTGCGCGAGGCAGCCGCGGACCTGGCCGACGAACGAACCCCGCTCAGCGTCGCTGGAGACTCGCCGACGCTGGAACCGGCGATCAGCCTGGATCCTGGCGACGGTGCCCGCCAACCGCTGCGCGTCCTTCGTCTGCAGCCGTCGATTCGCACATCCCTCGTCGTGGTCGCCATCTTGATCGGGCTGTACGCGATCGTCCGCGGCCAGCAATTGGCCGCCACCTACGGCTTGTGGCTCGTGCTTGGCACGTTCGTCGCCTTCGGCATCGATCGCCCGGTGTCCTTCGTCGAGCGCCGCTGGGGATGGCCGCGCCTGGCGTCGATCGCCGCCGTGCTGGGGGCGATGATCGCCGTCGCAGCTGGCGTGCTGGCGTTCAGCGGTCGCGCGGTCACTGACACCGCCGTTTCGATCGTCGAAGATGCACCAAAGACCGTGCAGTCGTTGGAGCGCATCCCACTAGTGGGACCCTGGCTGCGCGACAACGATGCCTCTGGCAAGGTCGAGAAGTGGATCACTGAGCTACCCGATCGGGTTGGCGAAGGCGGTGCCGTCGATCGGGTGGTCTCCACCGCCGGCGACGGCGTGGTCGGGCTGGCCTTGTTGCTGACCACCATGTTGTGCGTTTTGATCGACGGGCCGCGCTTGGTGCGCGCCGGGCAACGTCGGCTGCCACGTCACCGACGGCGCAAGGCCGAGTCATTGGGTAGGTCGACGTATCGGGCGATTTCGAACGTGGCGGCAGCGACAGCGTTCATCGCCACCCTGAATGGTTCGGTGGTGATAATCGTCGCGTTGGCGTTGGGTATTCCGCTGGCCCCGCTGCTTGGGTTGTGGGCGGCGGCATGGAACGTGATCCCGCAGGTGGGCGGGTTCGCTGCGGCAGCGCCGCTGGTGGTGCTCGGGTTCGGGCAAAGTACAACCGCGGGGTTGATCGCTCTTGGTGTGTTCCTGGTGTATCAGACGTTCGAAAATCACGTCATCCAGCCGTTGGTCGGCAGCAAAGCGGTGGACGTCCCGCCGCTGGTGTTGATGATTGGCGCGCTGATCGGCGGGGTGCTGGGCGGCTTCGTCGGTGCCGTTCTGGCTGGACCCACGCTAGGCGTGGCAAAGGCCGCGTTCGATGAACTGCGCAGCGACCAACCGCGCCTCGACGACGACCGGACAGCAGCCCCCGCGTAACCGTGGACGCGCCTTAACGGTTGGGCGGCGCGGCGAGGAAGTAGGCCAGCGCCTCGCCGACGCGGACGACCTCGTCGGCGGTGTTGTACGGAGCAAGGCCAAGTCGCAGCGCGTGATCGTCGTCCAGGGCGAGTCGACGGAACGGCTCATACGCGTAGAAGTTGCCCGCCGGAGCGAGGATGTTGCGCGCTGCAAGAAACTCGTAGGCGTCCCAGCAACGCCGTCCTGGAAAGGTCACCAGCAGCGTCGGTGTGCGGTCCGCGGCTCGCGAGTGAACGACGACGCGGTCATCGAGGTTGGCGAACGCATCTTCCAGCTGGCGACGAAGCATCAGCTCGTGGTCGTCGATTGCGTCGAACGCCGTGGCGAGTCGTTGTCGACGAGCGGCCCCATCCACCGGGGCGAGACCCGCCAGAAAGTCGACCGCGGCCGTCGCTCCGGCCATGATCTCGTACGGCAGCGTGCCCAGTTCGAATCGCTCAGGTACATCGTTGGTGGATGGCAACAGCTTGTCGGGGTGAATTTGCTCGAGTAGTTCGGGCTTCCCCGCCAGCACACCGCAGTGCGGGCCAAGGAACTTGTACGGAGAGCAGACGAACAGGTCGGCACCCATCGCGGCGAGGTCCACCAGATGGTGGGCGGCGAAGTGGACGCCATCGACGTGAACCAACGCACCCACCGAGTGAGCCAGATCGGCAACGGCCCGCACCGGCGGCATCGTGCCCAACAGGTTGGATGCGGCGGTGATCGCCACCAGACGAGTGCGCTCGTTGATCGCCGCGCCGGCACTTGCCATGTCGAGTTCGGCGGTGAGCGGATCGATATCGATCCACCGCAAGGTCGCTCCCGATGCCTCGGCAGCCTGTACCCAGGGGCGGATATTGGCGTCATGGTCCAGCCGGGTGACGACGATCTCGTCGCCCGGCTTCCACGACTTGGCCAGGGCGCGGGAGAAGTCATAGTTCAATTGCGTCGCGCTGCGCCCGTAGACGACACCCTCGGCGGGGACACCGAGGAAGTCGGCAAACGCAGCACGGAACGCGCCGACCGCATCGTCCGCATTTCGTTCGGAGGAGATCCCCCGACCGCGGTTCGACAGCGGCGCCGAGAGCGCGGCGCTGATTGCCTGAATCACCGCGAGCGGGGTCTGCGTGCCGCCTGGTCCGTCGAAGTGGGCGATCCCGGATCGCAACGACGGGAACTGCTGACGAAGGGCATCGATGTCGAGATTCATTCGGATTCCCGTCTGAGTTGCGCGGCGAGCCGGTACGGATCGTCGACGACATCGGTGTCCATCGTCAAGATCCGATCCACATCAACTTTGCCCACCACGCCCCCATCGCTCAAGTTCCGGACGCCGTCAACCTACCCCGACCGGACGAGTCGTCGCGGAGGGGCGTTGAACGAGTGTGGCGCAGCTCGATCGCCTGAATACTGAGGTGCCAGAAACGTTCCCGGCTAGACTAAGAGCGTAAGCCCGGAACGAACAGTGGTGCAACTCGACGAGTTGAGCATCCGACCGCTCGCAGAGCAAATTTATGACCTCTTGCGAGAAAAATACTGACGGGTCGCCTGACGCCCCGCACGCGCCTCGTCCAGGAGCAGATCGCCGCCCAATTCTCGGTATCGCGGACCCCCGTCCGCGAGGCATTAGCCCGCCTCGAACAACGCGGACTGGCGACATGGGTCCCTGGTATCGGGTTTCTCGTGAGCGAAGTCGATGATCACGAGGTCGATCACGTCCACCGGGTACGCAAGGTGCTCGAGGTCGCCGCGCTGCGCTCCAGCATGGAGCACTACACACCGCACGATATTGACGTGCTGCGGCTCGTTCACCGGGAGATGGAAATTGCTGATTCGGCGTCGACTAATTATTACAATCTGACGTTCCGGTTCCATCAGCAACTCGCCGCGCCGTGCCCCAATCCATTGCTCCGCAAACTGGTCAGCGATGTCTGGGAGTTACCCGAACACGTCAAGGTGACCGGACTGTATTGCGCTCGCCACGAGGGCATCCCCGTCATGCTCCGCGATCACGCCGAAATTATCGACGACATCGCCTCCGGCGACGTCGAGCGGGCCGTCGACTCGCTGTCGCGTCACCTCATCAACGTCAACCCGCCGGGACTCGGCAGCAACGGCAACGGCGCCTCGAACTGAGGTCGCCGCTGCCGTCGCCCAGTCAGGTCAGTAGCCCGGGGCGAGCTCGCCGGAACGATGCCGGCGGAGGTTGTCCTCCGGGTAGGTCGAGTTCGCCGGGGCCACCGCTCGAACGGCGGCTAGTCCGGGCTTGGCGAGCAGGAAGAACCACGTCACGAGCACGAACGGGAACGTCAACGTCGGCATGCCCATCGGGGAGAACAGCGTGGAGATCGCCGGCCACGTGAAGGTGGTGATGATGATCCCGAGGAGCGTGTACAGGATCCCCATCCCGTCGAAGACGAAGAAGAAACCTCCGAGAGCGATGGCCGTCAGCGAGGCGTTGAACCCGAACAGCCCGGCGTTGATCGCGCCCTCGCTCGCGCCCCACAGCATCGCGATGCACGCAGCGATCGCCGACCCGGCGACGGTCATCAGGCCACCGATGCGGGTGTTGACGAACACGCCGATCGCCATGATCAGCCCAGCGAGGGCCAGGCTGATCGTTGGATTGCCGATGCCGTCGGTCGCGTAGTCGGCAAACAGGCGGTCGGACAACGCGTGGTTCTGGGCGCGGTCGGCGAAGCCCGTGTCTTCGGCGACGCGCTCAAGGCCGTCGGGCGAGTCGGACGCAAACTGGCTGACGACCGCGGCGACGCCGATCGCGATGAAGAATGCCGCCACACCGAACGTGCGCAGCCCGGCGCGGCGGCCGCTGGCCAGCGCCTGCATCGGCAGGTCGGCGGTCCCAGCGACGAGGTCGGCGCGCACCGCCAGCACGGCCGAGACAACGAATGCCGTGATCGCCCCTTCGGCGATGCCGATCACCAGGTGGACGCCGACCATCGCGCCGAACACGGTGTCGAACGGCACCGGCGCGGTGGCACCGAACAACCACTCGAGCGAGAAGGCGATTGCGGACAGCACGACGGTCAGACCACCGGCGAGTCCCGACGCAGCGGCAATCCCGGCCCGTGTACGCGGAATCCAGCGCCGTAGGAGGTTGAACGCAGCCCATCCCCCGAAGGTGGTGACGATCGCCATGTTCAGCACGTTCAGACCCAGCGCGGTCAGCCCACCGTCGGCGAACAGCAGCGACTGGACCACCACCACGATCGTCATCGCCACCGCCCCGACAGAAGGCCCGAGCAGCACAGCGGCAAGGGCGCCGCCGATCAGGTGTCCGCTGGTCCCTCCGGCGACCGGGAAGTTGACCATCTGGGCGGCAAAGATGAACGCCGCGGCCATCCCCGCCAGGGGAGCGCGCCGATCATCGAGTTCAGCCCGACTGGTGCGCACGACCAGAACGACCGCGGCGAGAGCGATCACGCCAGCCACGACAGCGACCTTGGGATCGATAAATCCATCGGGGATGTGCAGGCCCAGCATCGCCCTCACGCTGCTGCACTCCCTATCTGGATGCACTGCATTCAGCGAATGTGGCGGGCCCGCCCAGAGTCGCGCAAGCCGGCGCGGATTCAGCCTGCACGTCAGGTCGAGGGTCTGCAAGCCGCCGCTAAATCTGGGTTTTTATTCCACGAAGACCGTGGTGTGATGCCTGGAGCAGATCACCTCCGGCGCTGAGACAGGAACGCGATGTACGACCACTCCATCACCGGGCTAGCCCACTTCGCCCGGGTTCGACACGATCGCTCGCGGCGAACATTGCGCATCGCCGTTCTCGCGGTCGTGTTGGCGGCTGCCTTTCCCACATTTCTCTCCCACGCCGGCAAGCAAGAGAGCAACCCGCTATCGGCCGCGCTGGACAAGGCTCACGCTGCCGGTTCGTACCGGTTCCGTACCAATCTGACCCAGACTTCGGCACCGGCGGCAACAGTGCTCAACGCTGGCCGCGCCAGCACCACAAACCACGTGCAACTCGACGGCATCGTCGATTTTGCGGCGAAAGCAATAGAGGTATCGGTTTCGCTCGGTGGCGAGCAAGGCGCCTCCTCGCGCAGCGATGTTCGAGTCATCGACGGTGTCACGTCGTTAAAGGACCATGCCGGGAACTGGGTGCCGTCCACCACCTCGGCCGCGGCCACCCTGCCCGCTGGCGGCTCGGGAGACCTCACGGGGTATCTGCGCACTGCGCGCAACATCATCCACCAGGACGGGCAGGTCGCTGCCGGACAGGCATCGGAGCGCTACACGTTCGACATCGATGGCGCCGCCTTCGCCGCGTTGCTGTCGGCCCATAGCGATGCCTCCGGCCATCCAGTTGCGATCGACCGCGGGGCAACGGGAACGGGCGAGATGTGGGTGGGTGCCGACGGGCTCCCGATGCGCACGGTACTCGCCGTGCGGTTGACATCGCCGGACGGGTCAGCGGTGACCCTGGATGCCACCGTTCAGTTCTCGGAGTTCGCCACGGCAAGAGTCCCCGGTGTAGCCCACGTGACCGGGGGCAGCTGGCGCGCCGCACTGAGCAATCTCGACCTTCTGGCCGCGGTTCGCCTGTTTCTGGTCGCGTTGATGGTTCTGTTGCTCTCCACGGCCGCTGTCCGCTGGCTCGGCCATGCGAAGCGTCGACTGACCGCAGCCTCGACCCTGCTGTTCATGGCGCTCGTCGCCGGACAAGTCGTGGCGGTCCATCCAAGCGCCTCGGCAGCGACCTCCACGTCGCCCAGCGCGCAGGCACATGCCCAACCGTCAGCGGAAGCCCAACCGGCGGCGACAGCGCAACCGGCGGCGAACGTTCAACCGACAGCGACAGGTGTCGTGACCGCGGATCCGCATCGCGACCCGCTGGCCTCGGTGGCAAGCCCTTCGCCGAAGACCCCGATCAACATCATCATCGACACCGACGCCGATGGGCTCACTGACTTCGTCGAGGAACGCATCGGCACCGAGATCGACGTCGCCGATAGCGACAACGACGGCGTCAGCGATACCGACGAAGTCAACGGCTATTCGGTTGGTGGGGCGTGCGCAGCGAACAGCGCAGCCACCACGATGTGGTACGGCGATCCAATGATGGCTGACTCGAACGCCGATGGCATCAGCGATGGCCGCGAGTGGGCGGCCGACACCGACGGCGACTGCACGCCCGACCTATTCGACACCGACAACGACAACGACGGCATCCCCGACCGCATTGATTCCGCCCCGACACGAAGTGGGCGAGCTACGACCTACAGCAGCACTCAGCCCCTCAACCTGCAACTCGACGGGCTGACCACCAGCCAGACGCTGCACACCTTCGTCGACTTCCAGATTCAACCGCTCGACCAGCGCGAACTACGCCTGTCGCTGCGACCGATGGACTGGCCAGCCGACAAGGAAGGACAGATCCGCGACCTCAATGCCAGCTCGGACGACATGACCCTGATCCCGATGTTGGAGATCACGGTTCCGGCCGCGCACGTCCTGCCGAGCGCAACCGAGCTGACCAACTACGGCATCCAGGTCGGGCCCGCCGCGGCCGACGGAAGCCGACCCGCATACGTGCCACTCACCCTATTGAAGGATTCCGAGAGCGGCGCCGATGTTGCCTTCGCCGGGCGGATGGTCTTCAACTCCGACGCCTCCTGGGCGACATCGCAGCAGGTCCGCTTAACCTGGCTCGTGCAGGTTCTCAACGACGTGCCGTGCGACCCCAAGGCTGCCGACGCGGCCGCTGTCGGTTGCACAGCCGCCGGAACAGTCGGCGGCGTTTCGAGCGGATTCATCTACGACCTGCCACAGGTGGTGCAGACGTATTACACCGACTGGACGCTCGCTGGGCTGTCGGTCAGCGAGGAACACGGCACGCAGGTCGCCGTCGCCTACGAGGATCCGAGCGTCGACCAGGACGTGGTTGACAACTCGCCGAGCTGGACGTTGAACACGGTGCTCGTCGAGCGATTCCTCGGGTTTGCTCCAGGAGCGACCACCCACGAGATCACGACCTCGAACGTCGCCAGCCTGCTCGACCGTCGGGTCGCCGCCGACTCGCTGTACGGCCTGCCCAACACGTTCGACGTCCAGGGGCCAACGACCTACCCGACGATGGATGCAGCGCTGCACGCCACCGACTCGACCACGATTCCTTCGGTTCTCGACAACGCCTTCGGCGGTGCCGGCAGCAACGCGCAACCGTGGATCACGACGTTGTACTCGTCGTCTAGCCGCTCGCTCAGCATCGACGCGGGCACCGGCTACGTGAACACGTTGACCGCTGCCGGTCAGTCGGTGTTGCAACTGAATCTCGCCTACGGCGACGGCACGCCCACCCAGGTCACGTCGGGAGTGAAGGCCGTCCCGTTCTGTGACACCGGCGTCACGCCACGGTGGCGGGCCTGCACGTTGCAGCAGGTATGGGACGAGATCGACCGCCTCACCGGCACGTACACCTACGACCCTGAGAACCCCGAGATCGACGCCACCGGTATCGATGCCACGGTGGCGGCGGGTCAGCGCCGGCTGGCCCATATCAATGCGGCGATGATGATGACCGGCCAGAACGTGCCGACCCAGATCACCACCACCGACGGCCGGGTGACCGTGCTCAACGAATCGCACGAGACCGCCCGGCGACTCCGCACGGTCGCCGGCATGATCGGCAGGGTCGGGCTGACCAAGATTGGCGGCTTCATCTACCTTCGCGAACTGGCGGCCGCCGCCAGCCGTCGTCCCGCCGAGATGCTACGCGCCCTCGGCACGCCGCTCGGTGTGCGCTCCGCCCAACCGACCCAGATCCTCAAGCCGCTGCTCACCCGTATGGGCTTGGCCGGGAAGGCTGCCATAGCGGTGGGCGTGATCACCTACCTCAGCGCCGCCGCGGTGTTGGGGGCGAAAGGGAACTCCGACGAGCGTGCCGCGGGATGGTTGATGGTGCGCGTCTTCACTTCCGCACTTTCCGTCGCCGTGCCCGTGTTGACGGGCATCCAGTTCGCCGAACTGCTCAAGCAGGCGGCCATCACCGGCACCGCCACGCGCGCCGTGCTGGCCGGCAGCACGCAGCGCCTGCTCGGCGTCTCGGCGAAGTGGTCGGCGGTTGGGGCGCGGATCGCCATCGTCGTCTCATGGGGGTTCTTCCTGTACCAGATGGGTGCCAGCGACACACCGGCGTTCAGCCCCGAGTTCAACAAAGCACTTGCCGACGTCATCTCCAGCTCGCTCTATATCGGCCTTACCGTCGCCCTCGGTGCCAGCGTGGTGGGGCTGTTGATTGTGGGGGTGGTCGCGGCGATCGACGCGATCGCCGCGCTGGTCTGCGAGGCCCAGAAGATCGACGAGTGCTTCTCCATCTCGGGGGCTATTACCAAAGCGATCGGGTATGTGCTGTTCGGCACGGACCCGATGGTCAACGTCAACGCCCCCGACCTGGTGACCGTCGGCGTGCCGAAGGCCAGGTTGAACGATGTGTCGTTGGGCTACGTCGCCGGCAACAGCCTGACGGTGACGCTTCCTGTCGACACCACCATCACCCACAGCGAGCCGAGTGCATGGCAGATGTCGGACTACATGTGGTTCTACAGCCAATCGAACATCCGCTCCGGCAACTTCCACCACGAGCTCAGCGCACCGAACGCGACCACGGCAGCGGCGGCGTCGAGCCCCGGCAACTGGGACACCGTCACCGTGGCTGGTCTCGCCCGCTACCGGGCGACGAAGCACGAGGTGATCGAGCTGCCGCTGGACAAGGTGATCACGCTCGACCGGCCGGGCATCAACCGCTCCTTCCCGATCTCGCTCAACTCGAGCTACACGCTTCCCAGCTACGAGTGCTGGACGGCGCTGTTCATTCCTGTGTGTTACAAGCGCTCGATCGAGGGCACCACCTCAAGCACGTTGAACTCATTCGTCTATGACGTGCTGCCAGCCACGCTTGGCGACTTCACGGCCACGACGGCGAGCGGCGCGCTGGCATGGGACCCTGCCTTCCAAGCCCGCCAGGACGCAGACGGCGATGGCCTGTTGGCCCGCACCGACGGCGGCCTCGACCCGTCCGACGCGGCCGCCGACAGTGATTCAGACGGCCTTGGCGACGCTCGGGAACTGCAACTGCAGGCGGACGGCATCCCCGTGTCGCCCTTGTCGGCGGACGCAGATGGTGACGGTCTGACGGATGACGACGAGGTTGCCGCGGGCTCGAACCCGTCGCTCGCCGACACCGACAACGACGGTCTGTCCGACAGCGTCGAGGTTCGCCACGTGGCGTTCGACGCCAACGGCAAGCCGTACGTCGCGGGCGGGTGGGACATCAGCGTCGATGGTCGCACCATTACCGTGTTCTCCGATCCAACGGAGATCGACTCCGACCACGATGGGTTGAGCGACGGTGCGGAGAAGGCCCTCGCATCGGCCACAGACCCGGCGGATCGCGTCGACGATCAACAACGTCCGTACCACCCGATGGTGGCGAACTCATCGCCGATCACGATCGAAATCAACGCCAGCAACCCGTCGTCGTTCGTCAAGGCGGGCGACTCGATCGACGTCGTCACCAAGGTCACAGCAACCACGCCGCTGGCGCCGAGCGTGCTTGACATCACGCTACCAGCGGGCGATGGGCCCGCACCTGCTGCCTCATTGCTGCCGTTCGACCCCGACACCTTCGTCGACTCGCAATCCAGCGAGGTCACCAACTCGATCAGCATTCCGGCTGGGGTCGCGGATGTCGACGTGACGGCGGATGTACGCGCCTGGCTCCCTTCCGATCCGGCAGAGGCTCGTCAGGTCACGGTGATTGGTGGTGGGCCGGTGAGTTCCGGCAAGCCCATCCAGGGCCAGGCGCTCGGCGCCGCGGGAGGTCAGTTCCTGTTGGCCAACGAAGGAGTGGCCAACGGCGGTCTCGATGTCACCGCTACCAACCTCGTCACCGGAAGTGCGGGCGCGCTCGACCCAGATGACACCCGCATCCCTGGCACGGCAAGCCCGGCCGTTGCGTGCAACGACAGCGGCAACTGCCTCACCCTGTGGAACGACGCCGCCAACTGCGGCGAGGTCGGGATCTACGGTGTCGATGCTCCCGGCCAGCGGCTCGCGATTTATCTCAACCGCCATCCCGACTCGAGCGTCACCGGTTACACAAGCATCAGCCAGCTCGAGCTGTTGTGGAACTCAGACATGGGGTGGCCGAGCGCGTGGACCACCTCCTGCGGGAACGCCAACATCGTTGTGCGCGACATGACCAACGCCGACATCCAATTGGGTCACTACATGGCTTGTGTGGTGGGGCCGACGTTGTGCCTCAACGGGAACGAAGGAATCAAGGGCTGGCCGATCTCGCAGTCCACGTGGTGCGACGCCACGTGCAATCCGCCGAATCGCACCGAGTTCCTCAACCGCAGTAGGTCTGCGTTCATCACACTTGACGTCCACGGCAGCGAAAACCAACAGGCGTTGACGAAGCGTCTCACCGACACGGCCGGCAACCCGCTCACCACCGCGGGGCGTCAACTGGTGCCGAGTGCCATTGGCGAGATCGCGATAGCCAGCGACGGTGACGGGTTCGGTGTCGCCTGGAGGGATTCCTCGGGCGGCTGGTTCCAGCGCTACAACAGCGACGGAACCGCGGTATCGCGCACGTCGGTATCCGTCGGCTCGGAGTTGAAGGTGCTCGTGGTGGACGGTCACTACGTCGTCGCCTCGGTCGAACATTCCACCGACGCGATCAACGTGGTGGCGACGGACATGACCACCGGTGCGGTGCGCACGCTTGCGACCCAACCACCATCGGAAGCCCAGGCGGTGACGTTCGACCTCGCCTACTCACCCACCACTGGCGCAGCGATGTTGGTGCTGGCCGCGGAGGACGGCAGGGTCGAGGGGTGGACGTGGCAACATTTGACCGACAGCGCCGAGGCGCCTTACGGGGGCACCCTGTTCGCGGCTGCCGACGTCGGTAGCCCGTCTGACCCGCACGTGGCGCTTCATCCCGCCACGGGGGAATGGATGGTCACGGTCAACACACCCGTCGCCGGTCTGGTGCGGGTGACCACCTACACCCACCAGATGGTGCAGACCGATGGGTACACCAATCTGACGGCGTCCGGGTTGACATCCGTCGACCTCACCAACTTGTCGTGCCCTTCGATAACGCCACCGTTGGTCGACCTGCGCTTCGAGGAGCTCCCCGGCACCACCACATTCGCCGACAGCTCCGGCGCTGGCCACGCTGCCGTCGGTTCCGCGGCGACCGCCCCCGATGCTGGGGCCGTTGGAGCACCTGGTGCGCTCAATTCGCATCTCGCCGCGACGTTCCAGCCTGGCGACGAGTTGGCCATTGCCAACCCGGCGGATCCGAGCAATGGCGCCGGTGACGTGTCGATCGCCTTCTGGTATCGCCGCGCCACCGGTGCGTCGGACCAAACGTTCGTGATCGACAGCGACCCCGCCGGCAGCAGCGGATATGGGGTGCGGGTCTCGGCGACGGGTGCGGTCACCTGGCATTGGGGGTCGAAGGCGATCACAGCGGCGCAGACCGTCGGAGATGGTGAATGGCACTTCATTGCAGCCTCGCGTCGGTCGCAGGTCGGAAAGCTGCAGCTGCAGATCGACAGCACGCCGCTCGTGACCGACTTCGGCGCCGACGACACGCTGACAAACACCACGCCGTTGGCCGCCCGCGCCGACGGTTCCCCGGCGGTGATCGACCAACTGCAGCTTTTCAATGCCGCGATCGGTACCGCCCAGATGTCCGATATTCGCGATCGAGTTGCGCCGACCTGCATGACGACCGCGACCCAGGATCGGGCATCGACGTTCTGGTGGAAGCTCGGTTACCACCAGCGCGACACCCGCGGTGCGGCACTGACCGCGTCTGCCGTTCTGGCGTTGCGCGTCGACGCAGCGGCGCCAGCGTCGGCGGCCAGCGTGCCGTCGTCGGCGTTCGCCGGCAGCAGCTACGTACTGGCCGGAGACGCGACAGACGGCCCTGGTGGATCGGGGATCGCCGCGGTCGAGGTCAGCATCGATGGCGGGCCCTGGACGCTGGCCAACGGCTTTGAGAGTTGGACCTTGCCGATCAACCTTGGCGCCGGCGATCACCAGATCGTCACCCGCGCAACCGACGCCGTCGGCAACGTAGAGGTCCCCGGTCCCGGGTCCACGTTACGTGTCGATGCGGTGGCACCGCAGGTCACCCTTAGCCCACTGCCTAGCGTTCTTCGGCCAGCAGTCGATGCTGCCACGGGTCAGCTGCACCTGACGCTGTCGGGTACTGCCGCCGACGCCGAGAGCGGTCTCGAGGTTGGCGGTGTCGAAGTAGCCATAGTCCCGACGGGTGCCGTCAACGCCGCCGGCGCGTGGCAGGCGGCCGGAACGCTGGATGCCGCCGGCGGTTGGACGATCGATTACGTGATCCCCGCATCGCTCGGCAATCTCACCGGCTCGTACACCATCAGCGCGCGGGCGATCGATCGGGCCGGCAACCGCAGCGCCGATAACGCTGCGACGCGTACGGCGATCATCGACAGCACGGGACCCGCTGCCGACCTGCAGTCCGTCGATCGCGATCGCAAGTATCTCGCTGGCAACGTCACCATCAGCGGGACTGTAACCGACATCGGCGGTGCCGGTGTGGCCGCCGTCGATGTCTCCTTGACACCGCTCGAGAACGTCGTCGACCCAACGTTTGACCCGGCGAATCGGACGTGGTTGCCAGCCACCCTGGCGGCGGCCGACGGTACGGCGGTCTCGACATCGTGGACCCTGCCGGTTCCGCCCGGGGTCGAGGGTCACTTCCAGCTCGACCTGCGTTCGCGCGACTCGGCTGGCAACGAGCAGGTCACCGATCGGGTGTGGAGCGGGATCATCGATACACGTGCTCCACGCCTCACCCTGACGGTCACGCCCACTGGAAAGGTTCGTCCGCGAGCAAACCGCTACGAGATCGGTTACGTCTGCGCTGCCGACGATCTGTTCCTCGATGTCAAGCAGTTCAACTGCCCCGGGGCGACGCTGCAGCCCTCCGTGCGCGAGTTCCTCGAACCTTCACCGCTACGTGACGCATTGGAGGCGATCTTCCCGGACGCTCCCGTCCTGACGAGGCTGTCGAGTTCCTACGCGATGTGGGAACGTACGGAAACCCCGAGCGTGACCATCCGCTCCTGCGACCTGTTCGGCAACTGTGCAAGCGCCGCGGGCCCGGTACAGCCTGCTTCGCCGTTGGCCTCGTTCGCGCCGCCGCGCCGACAGGCACTGCCATCGTCGGCGCCTGCACAGAGTGTGAGCGGCAGCCCGGTGGCTGTGGTGGTGTCGCCAACACCGAACCAGCACGTCGCCGCGGAGAGCGGCGTCACCGTCCAGGTGGCCGCCGAGGCAACCGGCTTGGTCAAGACGATTCACGTGTTGCTCGACGGTGTGCAAGTGGCTGAACGCCAGTTCACGGCCGAGTCGTCGACCGAGCAATACGAGGAAGCGATCTCAATTCCGGTCGCCGCAGGCGGCATCCACACGTTGGCGGTGACGGTCGACGATTGGGCGGGGGCGACCGCCAGTTCGGGCGACACCCAGTTCTTTGCCGACATGGCACGCCCCGCCTTGACGATCGACACCACGCCCATTACGCTCGACCGGACTTGGGCGGTCGGTACCGACTTCGTGCGATTCTCTGGCACGGTCAGCGACGACGGAACGATCGCCCTCGTGCAGTCGAGGGTGGATGACGGCCCGTGGGTCGACGCCACGTTCGGAGAAGGAACGTGGACCACGGCGGTGCACGTGCCGAATGTCGACGGGTCGACGATCGCGCTTGCGGTGAGGGCGTCGGATCTTGCTGGGAACACGAGCGAGATCAGCGGCACAACGACGGTCGATCTGACTCCACCCGGGAATACGCCGTACGTGCGGCCCGACACTCGGATCGTCATCGGGCCGGGTAGCGGTGTGGTCGGCGCATCGTCGTTCACCGTGGCCGGCTCTGCCGGTGACCGTCAGGTGGTCGAGCTGAGATGCCAAGTCGACGATCTCCCGGCCGCACGATGTGACGCGGCGTTCACGCTGACCGATGTCGCCATTGGCCGCCATGTACTCACCGCGACAGCGATCGACGAAGCCGGCTATGGCGACCTCACACCAGCGACGTGGACGTGGTCGGTTGCCGCCAGTGGCCCGCAGCCGGTGATGGGCTCGGCTCCGGCCGACCCGACCGATCAGCGCACTGCAACGTTCAGCTTCTCGGGTCCAGGCGGAGCGCGGTTCGAGTGCTCGTTCGACGGCGGCGAGTTCGATCCGTGCACCAGTCCAACCTCGTATCCCGACGTCGCCGCCGGCGAACACACCTTCCAGGTTCGAGCGACCGTCGGCGACATAACCGGGAGCCCGGTGAGGCATCACTGGACGGTCGTCAACCGTGCGCCCGTGGCCGCGAGCCAGGCCATCGTGGTGCGACGAAACGACGACGTCGGTCAGCCAATCACGCTGGCAGCCGACGATGTCGACCCGCTTACGTTCCACGTCGTTGAGCAGCCGCGCCATGGGTTCATCGAAGGTGTTGCCCCGAATCTGCGCTACGTCCCGTTCACCGGATACGTCGGGCCGGACGAGTTCAGCTTCGTCGCCGACGACGGTCAACTCGTCTCCAGCCCGGCGATCGTCCATGTACTCGTCACCAGCGGAGGTGTGGCACCCGTCGTCACTGTGCCAGGGACGATTCGGGCGACCGCCCCGAGCGGTCAAAGCACCGCCGAGGTCTCGTTCGTCGTGACCGCCACCGATTCCGACACGGTGGCGTCGGCGCCGGCCGCAGGGGGCGGCAGCGCCTTTGGTGGCAAGGTCCCGGTTGTCTGCACGCCACCATCGGGTTCACGATTCCCGGTGGGTGAAACCACCGTTAACTGCACCGCCACCGACGTCGACGGCAATATCGGCACGGCCAGCTTCCTGGTCATCGTGTCGACAGGCACACCATCGGGCCCGCCGGGGACCGGCGGCGGGACCGGCGGCGGGTCCGGCGGCACGACCACGACGAAGCCGGGGTCGCCGTCGGTCAAGCCGGGCGAATCCTCGGGTCTACCGGCGACCGGCGGCGGCTTCTCACTCCTGCGGCCAGCGACGCTGATCGTGCTGATTGGGTGCGCGCTGGTGTTGCTGACGATCAAGCGGCGCAGGCGCGGCACACCGAAGCACCCCGAGGTTCGATGACCTGCGGCAGCCATCGAGCTCGCCGACCGGTTCCGTGCGCCAAGAGCACCGTGGTCACCACCCTTTTCATGAGTGCCGGCGATCATGAGTACCGGCGATCATCCCCGACACCACGATGTGACCCGTTGCAAGACGACCACCGTTCGGCTCATTCGTTCGCTACACCAGTTCATGTTCCACCGGTAGCGGACGGGACAACGCTGCGCGCAGCCGGCTCAGTTCATCAGGCTGCAGTCGACCGTGCGAGGCGTCGCGCCAACGCTGCGGCCTGGTTGTCGAGATGCTTGGTCTTGAACGGCTTCTCCCCCATCTCGTTCAGGACCGCGTTGCATGACGTGAGCGCTGTACTGCGCTTGGCCAACTCGTCGAGCAACCTGTGCAGAGCCATGCTGCGCGGCGTGGCGTGATGCTCGGCCGCCTCCGTCACGCGCGCCCGCAGCGAGTGCTCGACTGCCCGCTTCGTGTCGAACGGCTTGAACTGACAGCAGGGCAGCGCGCATCGCACGAACTGCTGGAGACCCGGAGTGGCGCTGAGGAGCCGGAACTCCTTGCCCGACACGGAGAGACCGATCGACGGAAGGTAGACGCGACGGCCGAATCCCTTGCCTTCGACACCTTGCCCCGGCCTCTTCGGTCGCACCTTTGACGCGAAGTCGAAGGTCTCGCCCTCGGCGAGACCCGCATCCGTGGCGTGAGCCCCGAGTGCACGGAAGAAGTTCCCCCCTCCGCCCGCTCGACCCGCGATGACGACGAACTCCTTCGCTACTTCGGCGTAGACATCGCCGCAACGGATCAGCTTCGAGACGGTGTCCGACTGCGGCCGGAAGGGCGTCACCTGGATGTAGGCGCCAGCAACCGCGCGGTGGAGGCGACCCAACAGCTCGACGCCGCGGTCGAGGCGCTCGGAATGCATGCCGACGAAGGCGATGAACGGGCGAGCATCGATGTCGGTCATCCCAAGCGCGATGTCGACGGCGGCGAGCGTGATGTCGCCGATGTCGTCGTCTCGGTAGCGAGGGACGAAACCCGGGATGAGGTACGCGTCAGCCCCGATCTCGCCTTGAGCACGGAGATCCGCCTCGACGAAGCGCCGGAAGGCGTCGTCGACCTGACCGATCGGCTCCTTCGGAGCGTACGGCGGAGCCGTCATCGCCTCGATGCCGAAGGTCGGGACCTCGCGGTATCGCCACGCCGACGAGTCGCAGATCACCTTCACGTCATGGTCGTGCAACGCCCGCACCATGGACGGCAGCTTGTGGGCATACGCATGATCGGCGATCGCCCAGGGAAGCTCCAGGCCGTCGCCCAGAGGAAGGCGACCAGGAGGACCGAGAGCCCGGTCGACACCGGTCCAGTTGCGCTTGTCGATCCGAGGCAAGAAACCATGCCCAAATTCCATGTCTGCCTCCGAACTTGTCGAACGGACATTGATGCGCCATACTCTATGACAGACGCGAGACAGATCGCAAGTGCGAAACTTGGAGACGAGGGGAGGCGGTCGAGATGCCGCAGGTAGTCGAAGTCCTGGACGAGGTGCTCGCCGGCGAGATCGTCGATGCCAACGATGTGGCGAGGGTGCTCGGATCGACGCCTCGCAGCGTCGCCAGATGGCAGGCAGCCGAGGTCACCCCGCGCCGCGAGTCAGAGGAACGACTGCTCGAGCTCAAAGCCGTGCTCGATCTGGCCCGGCGAGTGGTTCGTCCCGAAGTAGCTCGGCTATGGCTACGCAGCCCGAACCCTGAGCTGTCCTACGAGAAGCCACTCGATCTCATCGCCCGGGGCGACTACCGGCAGGTCATCGGCGCGCTGCTCGCGACGGCCGAGGGCGTGACCGCGTGACATGGGCGCGGACCTCGTCGATCGGATCAGCACCGCACCACGACGGGTCTACAGCGGGCATGGCTATCGGCAGCAGTCACCGCGCTACGACCCCCTGAGCGGAGAGGGCGCCCGCATCCAGGGAGGCCGCTTCAACCCGCCAGACAGCTTCCCCGTGCTCTACGTCTGCTCGACGGCTGGGTGCTCAGCAGCGGAGTTCATGCGCGCCGCGAACCGCCATCCGCTGGGCCCGACAGCTTTCCTGCCTCGGTCGCTCTACCGATACGACGTGAGCCTTACCGCCGTCCTCGACCTCACGCACGCTGCGACACTGGCTCACCTGGACACGACCCTGGAGCTGCTCGTCGACGAGGACCGCGCACTCACGCACCAGATCGGCGAGGTCGCCCACCAGTTCGGATACCAGGCGGTGCTGAACGCCTCCGCGACCGGGGTCGACGACGTTCTGGCCGTCTTCATCGAGAACCTCCGCAGCGGAATCCTCACGCCGACCCTCGACAGCACGTGGGAAACCTTGGATGACCTGCCCGTGTTGTGAGCCGCATGTGGTCCGGAGTGCCCGCCTTCAGTCGGCGAGCGGCTTCGCGGCCATCGTCACGACGTCGTCCTCGTAGCCGTCACCGCCCAGCAACGCAAGGGCGAAGGGTCCAGCCGTTCGCTTCGAAGTGTTCGGGCAACGCGACCACGCCGGGCTGCTGTGGCCGAAGCTGACCGGCGATGTTGACACCGTTCGCAGAACCGTCGTATCCATCGGCTCGCTACTCGACCAGGATGTCACGACCGAGCCGTTTCTCAAGCCACTCCGCCAAGCGATCTTCGATCCGGGCGCGCAGTGTCCCGAGCGTGTGCCCCCAGTAGAGATTGGCAGCGCCGAGGACGAACGCAACTGCCGACCCCACAACAACAATCAGACGCCAGGCACCATTCGGCGGCCCGACGAGGAGCCCGAGGCCGCCGTAGACCAGCCCGACGAGGCTCAGCGCGATCACGATCCACGTCACAAGTCCGATGATCCGCTGGGCCTGTCGTCGCGCTCGGTCGGCCCCTCATCACGTCCCGGGCGGGGGCAGTGTGTTGTGTCAGGACAGACCGGACGGATGTCGCGCGTCATAGCGGACACATCGTGGGTGGGTGTCCAAAGCCCGTCTAGTGATCACAGCTGTCGTTGTCGAGAAACGTCCCGTGGCCGAGGTCCCCTCCACCTACGAGGTGTCACGATCATGGATCTACGAGCTCCTTGCCCGTTACCGCGACGAAGGCGACACCGCGTTCGAACCACGATCCCGACGGCCCCATACCCGACCGCACGCCACCCCAGCTGACGTCGTTGATCTGATCATTGGACTGCGCTGGCAGCTCACCGCCCAGGGACTCGACGCCGGCGCCGACACGATCGGCTGGCACCTGCAACACCACCACGGCATCGACCTGTCACGCTCCACCATCTACCGGGCCCTGCGCAGCGCAGGACTGGTCACCGCCGAGCCGGCCAAGAAACCACGCTCGTCCTACATCCGTTTCCAAGCCGAACAACCCAACGAAACCTGGCAAGCCGACAGACCCCTCCGTGCGCATCGACGGCCAACTCCACCACATCGGACTCGGACGAACCCTCGACGGAACCCGCATCATCATGCTCATCCACGGCCACAACATCCGCATCATCCACGCCACCACAGGCGAAACCATCCGCGCCCTGACGATCAACCCCGAACGCACCTACCACGGCACCGGCAAGCCAACAGGCGGCCCCAAAGGGCCCCGAAAAATCAACAGGACCGGACCCTGATGGGGGTCCGGCCTGTCCGGGATGTCTCGCGACATCACAATGGTGGCGGGGGCAGGATTTGAACCTGCGACCTTCGGGTTATGAGTGCACCGACGCCCGTGGGAGCTCGTTGGCGCTCATCGGCGTTCTCCCTGATCACGTTGCGTTTTCGAGACCGGCGCACGGCACTGTCGTATGCGTTGGTGGGATCCCGTTGGTGCTCGTCGTGTTGTACGACTGTTGTACGGGACAACTCCCGAGCCACTCCCGAGCGACGCTCGCACGCTCGTCCGCGTTGGTGGGTGCGAGTCGTGCTGACACGCTGCTGACAGCGTCCGGTCAAGGTGGGATCGACATCCGGCCGATTTCTGCATCGCTGAGGTGGGCGAGTACCGGAGTACGGCGTCTGAGCGTTGGTCTTAGCGGTGCGTCGAGATTCGCGTTTGCGCCAGTTGCCGCGCGGTCAGGTCCGCCGCTCGACGACTTGATCGAGGCTGGCAACGAGTCGGTCGAGGAGTTCGGCGAGGGTGTGGCGTTCGTCGGTGTCGAAGGTTTCGAGGGCTTCGGTGACGACTGCGAGTCGTCGGGTCGCGATTCGGCGTTGTGTTTGTCGGCCGAGGGGTGTGGCGTTGACGAGTGTGACTCGCTTGTCGGTCGCGCATGTGTGCCGCTCGGCGAGGCCGACGTCGATGAGGCGACCGATGGCTCGCGTCGCGGTGGATGGGTCGATGCCGAGCGCGGTCGCGAATTCGCACATGGTCCAGCTGCGATGGCGGACGAGTAGGTCGAGGCTGTCGATCTGTCCTATGTCGAGTTGGGGTGGGTCTGGTGCCCATGCGAGGGTTCGCATTTTTCGTGCTGCGGTGCCGCGGCGCAATGAGCGCCAGGCGAGTGCTACTCGTTGCGCGTCGTCGTGGAGTTCGGCGCGTTGGATCGACGCTTCGGGATGTCCGAGATCATCGGCGTGGCTCATTGGTCGCCGTCGATGATTGTTGTGTCGGCGGGGACGACGAGAACTGGTCCGACAGCGCGGTGGGCGATGTGGGCGGTGACGCTCGGCGATCGAAGGTGGGAGACGCCGGGGTGGCTGTGGGCTCCGAGCACGGTGAGGATCGATGACCGGTGGGACAGCCAGTCGAGGATCCCGTGGGCGGGTGAGCGGTGGTGGAGCGTGTCCCAGGTGACGTGATGGCCGCTGCGGATCGCGGTGGCGGCGCATCGGCGGAGGTCTGCGTCTTCGGTGATGTCGGTGTTGCCGGCGGTGTAGCTGGGCTGCAGGGCTCGCAGAAAGGTGAGTGGAAGCTCAAGCGATCGGGCGAGGGTGGTTGCAAACCGGGTTTCCGGCTCGCTGGCCCTCGAGCCATCGACGAAGACCGCGATCTCGTTCCAACCGGGCGTTGCGCGGCAGTGTGGTCCGACGAGCACGACTGGTCGGCGAATCCTGGCGAGCACTTCGCTGCTCGTGGGATGGAAGAGGGCCTCGCGCAGTCCACCGGTGGCGTGTGTGGGCATGCAGACCAGCGAGTCGGGCTGGGAGTCGACGTGGTCGCAGAGCGTGTCAGCGGTGCCGGCGCCGCGTGGCAGGACCTCGATCTCGACGTCGAGGTCGTTGATCGGCGTAATTGTCTCGGCAAGTTGCTGTTTGGCGTCGCGATGCCGCTCCCCGACAGCAATGATCGTGAGCGGGACGTGGGCACGGCGAGCGAAGTCGACCGCGGTCGTGAGGGCTCGGTGTTCGGCGTGGTCGGGATCGATTGGTGCGATCACTCGCCGGTAGCCGGTCG
>Ga0073899_10000665_pt1 | contig 31591 bp, 16 predicted proteins | sample KloWWTmetaKNB5Ph_FD_88975 | JGI IMG/M metagenome (GOLD analysis project Ga0073899, IMG submission 88975) | Active sludge microbial communities from Klosterneuburg, Austria, studying microevolution and ecology of nitrifiers - Klosterneuburg... | ecosystem: Engineered > WWTP > Aerobic digester >... | reverse complement strand
CTCTCACCATGGGACCATCACCCCCACCACGAAGCCGAGCGCGAGGCCCGGCACGAACGGAATGGTCGGCTGCACGGGCGCGAGGTGCCGACGAGTCCCACGGGCGATCACGGCGGCAACGCCGCCGATCACGCACGCCACGATGATCATGACCGCACCCGCGCGCCACGAGATGGCGGCGGCAGCGGCGAAGGCAATGACCGTGACCTTCACGTCGCCGAACGCGACCGCGCCCGGCAACGCAAGCCACAGCGAGACGAGAAGGACCGCCACGAGCGCGGCCCCGACGAGGGCTCGAAGCGGCGGACCCCAATCGTCGTGCCACCAGGCCGCGCCGATCATGGTGGCTGCAGTCAGACCCGCCACCACCTTCACCTGCGTCGCGGGCAGCCGGTGGGCGGCCACATCAGTCGTCGCGAGCGCCGCGAGGCCGGCGCCAGCGATGAGCGAGGTGAGGGCGGGTGCGTTGGGTCCTGCGTTCAGGGCAAGGATCGCGGTGATCGAGGCCGCGGCGGCCGAGGCCCAGGAGGCGCGGCGGTCGTGCCGCCGGCGGGCCGGGAGGGTCAGCGCTTGGCCAGGTCCCATCTCTGGCCCCACCTGAACTGGACAGATCGGCGCGCCGGAATGGGGCGCTGGGCGGAGGCGTGGCGTCTGCACACCAGGGAACCCACCCCGCTCGGGTCAAACGCGCGACAACTTGGTCGACGGACCCGGCTTCCGGACCGCGGCGGGCTGGTGAATGGTCCCCGCAGTCCGAGGACTGCACTCCGATCGAGTTGGCTGAGCATCGTCGCTCTTCCCCCATCCCGACCGCCGCGAGAGCGACAGCTGAGAACAGATAGTACTGCTCAAAACTGCGCCCGCAAGAAAATCTCTGAACAGGTAGTTCTTGGTTCTCAGCAGCTTCGCCTATGGTGGTCCGGATGACCTACGCCGCAGATGGGCAGCGGCGACGGGGTCGCCCGCCGCGTCTCAGCCGCGACCACATCGTCGATGCTGCCTGCGAACTCGGAATCGAGAACCTCACGATGGCCGCGGTGGCCGAACGCCTCGGCGTCTCTCACCAGTCCCTCTATGGGTGGGTCCAGGATCGCGATGAGCTGATCGACCTGGTGTCCGACCGCCTCATCCGACGGATCGAGATCCTCCCGCCAGCCGATCCGACTGATTGGCGCGACTCCCTTCGGGCCTACGCCAACGACCTGCGGCGTCTCGCCGAGGAGATGCCAGGGTTCGCCGTCGCTGGCCTTGGCCGCTTCCGGGCCACCGATGGCTTCGTGAAGCTCAACCACGATCTCGTCCTGATGCTCACCGAGGTCGGCTTCGAGCCGGCGCTCGCTCAGCGGGTGTATGAGACGCTGAACACGGTGCTGCTCGGCTGGTCCGCCCGCGAGGGGGCGTTAGTTGCGACCGGTCGAAGTGTCCGTGCCGAGGATCTGGCGGGTATTGACGCAAGGATCGGGGCATCTGAGCGGCGATGGTCGACGATGCGGCTGGCGCTGGACGAGGCGGATGCTGCGGCAGATGAGCGCTTCGAATTTCTCATCCATACGTTCCTTGCCGGGCTTCCTGATCCTCCCCTCCGGCGAGATGCACTCGACGCGCCGTCTGTTCTTGATCTGACGTCAACTCTTGAGGTCGCGCCTGTGCTGACGGAACGAGTCTGATCTGGGGTCGAGAGCCATGTCCCGGCGAGCCGCCAAGCGCGCTCACAGGACCTTCTGCGGCGAGAACCGGACCGTGTCACACCCCATTCCTAGGATGTTGAAAGACGGTCGCCCAGTTGAGGCGCTGACGATGGGCCTGGGAGTGAGCTTCGAATGCAGGTGGTGACGTGACATTGCTCAACGCCGACGTCGTCGTGCCCGAGTTGGGGCAGGTCGTGCGATGCCGGGATCGCGTGTGGGCCGTCAATGACGTGGCGCGATCGTCGCTGCCGGCCGACCCGCTCGCGGGTACCCGACCGCATCACCTGGTCCGGATGTCGTCGCTAGAGGACGACGGATTCGGCGACGAGCTGACCGTCATCTGGGAGATCGAGGCTGGGACGGAGGTCATCCCGCATCAGGAGCTTCCTCGGCCGGTGCCCGGGCGGCTCGACGCACCGGAGCGCCTCGACGCGTTTCTCGATGCCGTCCGTTGGGGTGCGGTGGCCACCGCAGACTCCCGAGCGCTCCAGGCTCCATTCCGGTCCGGCATCACGATCGAGGACTACCAGCTCGACCCTGTCGTCCGAGCGCTTGCCATGCCCCGGGCGAACCTGCTCATCGCCGACGATGTCGGTCTCGGCAAGACCATCGAGGCCGGTCTGGTCGTGCAGGAACTTCTGCTCCGCCATCGTGCCCGCACGGTGCTCGTCGTCTGCCCCGCAGGCTTGTGCGTGAAGTGGCAGGAGGAGATGCTCGATCGGTTCGGGCTCGAGTTCCGGATCGTGAACACCGACGCGGTTCGTCAGCTCCGCCGTGATCGTGGCGTCGGCGCCAACGTATTCACGTCGTTCCCTCGGCTCATCGTGTCGATTGACTGGTTGAAGGACACTCGAGCGCAGTCGCTGCTCGACGAAGTGCTCACCGGTGTCGACCACCGCCGAGCCCCTCGCAAGTTCGATCTACTGATTGTCGACGAGGTGCACTCGATCGCCCCGCCGGGTCGGGGCCGCTACGCCGTGGACTCGTTGCGGACGAAGGCGATCAAGCGCCTCGCCCCGCACTGCGAGCACCGGCTGTTCCTGTCGGCCACTCCGCACAACGGCTACAAGGAGAGCTTCACTGCGCTGTTGGAGCTCCTCGATCCGCAGCGGTTCGCACGGGGGGTTGACCCGAATCCTGAGCAGCTCGCCCGGGTGTTGGTTCGTCGTCTCAAGCGTGATCTCCGCGAGGAGTTGCCGCCGAAGCCCGATGGGTCGCCACGGTTCCCTGAGCGTCGGATCTTGGCGATGCCGGTCGACTACCCGGCCGACGAGCGGGACGCGCACGGGCTGCTCGACCGTTATGCCGAGTTGCGGCGTGGCCGTCACACGAGCGGTTCGAAGCGGTCGGCTGCCGACTTCGTCACGTTGCTGCTGAAGAAGCGGTTGCTGTCGTCGCCTGTGGCGTTCGCGAACACGTTGGCGCAGCACCGCGACACGTTGGCCAAGCAGGCCAAGGCGCAGGCTGCGGCGTCGGACGCGCAACTCGAGGCAGCGTGGGATCGCAGCAGTGATGAGTCGACCGACGACGAGGGTGGCGAGCTGGTCGCCGAGGTGCTCGCGACCGCGTCACGTGGACAGGCGCCCCTCAGCGTCGAGGAGGAGCAGATCCTCAAGGAGCTGAGCGGATGGGTGGAGGCTCGCCGCAACCGGCCCGATGCTCGTGCCGACGCCCTCATCGGGTGGCTTACCGGGACGTGCCGCACGACTGGCGGCGGGTGGAACGACGAGCGCGTAATCATCTTCACCGAATACCGCGACACACAGAAGTGGCTCGTCGATCTGCTCCTTACCCACGGCTTCGGCGGTGATGGCGGCGAGCGGATCGCCACCTTGTACGGGGGCATGGACGAGGACGATCGCGAGCGCACGAAGAACGAGTTCCAGGCCCGCCCCGATCGGTCGCCCGTCCGGATCCTGGTCGCCACCGACGCGGCGTCGGAAGGCATCGACCTGCAACGTCATTGCTGGCGGATGCTGCACTGGGAGATCCCGTGGAACCCGTCGCGCCTCGAGCAACGCAACGGACGCGTCGACCGCCACGGCCAACCGAACCCCTTCGTCGAGATCCGCCACTTCGTCCCCGAGGGCTGGGAGGACGACCAGTCAGCGTTCGCAACCGAGCTCAGCTTCTTGTCGAGAGTGGCATTCAAGGTCGAGCAGATCCGCGACGACCTCGGATCGGTCGGGGCAGTGCTGGCCGACCAGGTGGGCGACGCGATGCTCGGTCGACGCACCCGACTCGACGACGCAGCGATCGACCAGGCGCGCTCGAAGCCCGGCACCAAGGTGCTCCAGGTGGAGCGGCGGCTGCGCGAGACGCTGGCCCGCTGCCATGAGCAGCTCCAGGCATCCATCGAAGAGTTCGGCTTGACGACCGAGCGGATCGAGCGGGTCGTCGCCACGGCGCTCGACCTCGCTCGCCAGCCTGCTTTGCAGCCGACAGAAGCGGTTGGCGAGTTCCGGCTACCGCCGCTGGGCGGGTCGTGGCAACGAACCTCGGAAGGCATGACCGATCGGCTCTCGGGCGACGAGCTGCCGTTCACCTTCGATCGCGATCTCGCTGCGAACCGCGACGATGTGGTGTTCTGCCACCTCGGGCACCGACTCGTCACCCAATCGCTGCGCCTGCTCCGGGCCGAAGTGTGGGCAACGGGCGGCAACGGAGGTCTCGCACGCGTCACCGCCCGGCCGGTTCCGCCTCTCCCCGAAGTCCTCGAGTCCGGTGATGTCGGTGTCCTGTGTCACGCCCGACTCGTCATCACTGGCGCCGATGGCCACCGCCTGCACGAGGAACTCGTGGTCGCGGGCGGTCGCCTTCGCCGCGGCCGATGGAGTCGCATCGACACGTTGCGCGATCTCGACGCCCTGCTTCGGACTGCCGGCGACCAGTCGATCGACACCAGCGAGCTCGCTGAAGTGGACCGGTGGTGGGAGAGCGTCGTCGAACCAGGGCTGAACAATGCTCTCGAACGACGTGCCGAGACCGTGCAGGAGTCCAAGCGCCGCGAGCTCGCCGAACGCGCTCGGGCCGAGGCAGATGCCGTGCGGGCGGTGCTCACCGACCTGCAACGTCAAATCGCCGCCGACCTCGACACCCTCGGCGCGGAACGCGCCGAACAGCTCAGCCTGTTCACCGCACCAGAACGCGAGCAATCGCAACGCGACATCGATGCGCTCCGCCGCCGCCTCGACGAGATCCCCGAGGAAATCGAACGCGAAGTCGAAGCGGTGCAGCGACGCTTCACCGACCCGGACTGCCACATCTTCCCGGCAGCAGTCACCCTGCTGATCCCTGAGGAGACGAACTGATGGCGCGGAACCCTCGACGCGGCCCGACGCCGGCAGCGAGCATCGACGACTGGCTGAACCTCGTCGACCCCGACGGCGCCTTCCTCACCCCAGGCCAGCTGAGGGCTGTGTTCCCGCATGGCTTCGACCCCATGCCCGCCGATCAGCGCGCCGATCTTCGAGCGCAGGTCGCCGACGCCACCACTGACCCAGGCACGAGGTCCGCGCTTCGCCAATGGCTCCTTGCGACGGTGCTCGAGTGGGGCGACCAACTCGCCGAGGGGCAGCAACTCCCGGTCACGTCGCTCGTCCGTGCCGCCGAGCACGGCGTCCACCTCCGCCCCGATCAGGCGTTGCTCGACGTCGACGACGCCAACCTCATCAGCCTCGCCGTGTTCGTATGGCCGAACGGCACACGACTCGATCGGCGCCCCGACGTCGCAGTCGCCGGCGACACCTGGCCGGCCAGCCCTGTGCAGCGCACCGAGACGTGGTGTCGTGAGAGCGGCGTCCCGCTCGCGTTGGTGACCGACGACGACCAGTGGGTGCTCGTGTGGGCACCGCGTGGCGCGCCAGCCGCCTCATGCCGGTGGCGGATCAGCGACCTCGCCGACGAACGCATCCTGCAAGCCGGGTTCCTCTCGCTCCTCGGAGCACGCCGATTCTTCGCCGTGCAAGCCGACGAGACCCTCGAGGCACTCTTCCGCAGCGCCGCCGACGCCGAAGCAGAGATCACCAAGGGCCTCGGCCTGTCGGTGCGCCGCTCGGTCGAACTGCTCGTGGCGGCGATCTCCCGCGACGACGTCGCCCACGACGGCGCAGTTCTACGCGGTGTCCCCGCGACCGAGGTGTACGAGGCGTCCGTCACGGTGCTGATGCGGCTCGTGTTCCTGCTCTTCGCCGAGGAACGCCGACTCCTGCCCGCAGAGGACCCGCTGTGGGCCGAGTCGTACTCCGTGCTCACCCTGCGCGACGACCTACGAACCTCCGCAGTTCGCGACGGCGAAGACGCACTCGAACGCCGCTCCAGCGCCTGGCATCGACTCCTCGCCACGTTCCGAGCCGTGCACGGAGGCGTCAACCACGACCGCCTCACCCTTCCCGCCTACGGCGGCAGCCTCTTCGACCCCGACCGCTTCCCGTTCCTCGAAGGCCGCCGCGCACCCGACCACCTGATCGTCTCCGGCGTCGACCTCGGCCCAGCCGACGACGCCGTCGAAGGCCCTGGCCGGCCGGTGGCGATCGACGACCGCACCGTGCTCGCCATCCTCGATGCCCTCCTCACGATCGAGGTGAAGTCCGGCCGCACCAAGGTCGCCCAACGAGTCAGCTACAAAGCACTCGACGTCGAGCAGATCGGCCATTGCTACGAAGGCCTCCTCGACCACGGCGCCTCCCACATCGACGTCCTTGCACTCGGACTCGTCGGCCCCGACGGCGCGGAGCCCGAGATCTGGATCGAGGACCTCGAAACCCGACTCGCGCTCGGCCAAGACGTGCTGTGCGACTGGTTGTCCGACAAGGACCGTTGCGGGAGGAGCGCGTCGGCGCTCGCAGGTCTGCTCGCCAAGCAACCTGAAGGCGTCGACCTCGCCCGCCTGCGCATCGCCTGTGGACACGACGACGAGACCGTCACGAGGGTCCTGCCGTTCTGGGGGCTCATCCGCACTGACCTGCGCGGCCTGCCGATCGTGCTGCTTCCCGGTTCGCTGTACGTCACCCAAACCTCGACGCGCCGCAACATGGGGGCCCAGTACACGACCAAGGCACTCGCCGAGGAAGTCGTCCAGTACGCACTTGAGCCGCTCGTCTACGACCCCGGCCCCCAGAACGAAGCCGACCCAGAGGATTGGCAGCTCCGCACACCCGCACAGATCCTCGATCTGCGCGTTTGCGATCCCGCCGTCGGCTCCGGCGCGATCCTCACCGCCGCTGGCCGCTATCTGGCCGACCGACTGATTGAGTCAGTTGCTCGGTACGGCTCCGGCGAAGGCACATTCGCCGAGCGGCTCGCGGACCTCGCCGCCGCACCGGCAGACGAGCAGATCGTCCTGGCCCGCCGCGAGATCGTCGACCACTGCCTCTACGGCGTCGACAAGAACCCCGTTGCCGCCGAGATGGCCAAGCTCTCCCTCTGGCTCACAACCATGGCCAGAGAGCGGCCGTTCACGTTCCTTGATCACGCCATCCAGGTCGGTGACACGCTTCTCGGGATCACCGACCTCGAACAACTCCGCTGGCTCCACCTCGAACCATCACAGCGGAGGGGTGTCGGCAGTTTCGAAACCATCGCGCTTGACGAGCGTATTCGAGAAGCGGCCGATCTCGCTCTCCGCTTGCAGGAGCTTTCCATCGTCACGGTCCGCGATGTCGGTGAGAAGCAGCGCCTCCACCAGGAACTCCGTGCCAAGCTTTCTGACCTAGCCGTCATCGCAGACACGGTTGTCGGTGCGTCACTCGCGAGCGCTGGTGGTGGCACTGCAATGGAGGAGCGTCTAGGCGCACATTTGCTGCGAGTGAGAACGGCGCTAGACACTGCCAGCTCAGAACTCGAGCGCTCAGCGGCCGTCTCCGCGCTCCGAGGTGTGGCGACCAGTTGGCTGCGTACCGATCTCGCCGACGCGCCACCGGAGCCGTGGGATCGCAGATGTCTGCATTGGCCGCTCGCCTTTCCTGAAGTGTTCCTCCGGCGTCGTGCTGGCCGCTTTGATGCCATCGTGGGGAACCCGCCATTTCTGGGCGGTACTCGAATCTCCGGAGCGAATGGGGTCGCTTATCGCCACTACCTGGGTCGATACATCGCCGGGGTACGAACTGATCGGGCGGATCTCGCAGCCTTCTTCTTCCTTCGGTCAGCGGTGGTCGGCGGCACGCTCGGACTGCTAGCAACCAATACGATTTCGCAGGGTGATACGCGGGACGTGTCTCTTCGTACGTTGACCGGTAGCGCGTGGACGATCTTTCGTGCTGTCCGATCGACGCCTTGGCCGAACCAGGCCAATCTGGAGATCGCGAAGGTTTGGATGTGCGATGGGCGCTGGACCGGGGTGTTTACGCTTGATGGTCGGGAGGTCATCTCGATTTCCGACTCGCTTGACGTTTCCCGAAGGGTGCAGCTCCCACCAAACCGCCTGGCCAGCAATGCAGGGAAAGCATCGGAGGGTGTGCGACCTATTGGAACGGGATTCATGTTGACCGAGCATGACGCCAAAGAATTGCTCAAGCGGGACAACCGGAATCTCGAAGTCGTACGCCCATGTCTGACAGGCAAGGATGTCACCGACCACCCTAATCACGAAGCGAGTCGGTGGATCATCGACTTCCAGAACTGGCCCGAGTCTCGTGCAGCCCAGTTTGCGGAATGCTTCGCGGTGATCGACAGGCTGGTCAGGCCCGAGCGTCAGCGACTCAAGCAATCGGGCGAGTTTGTTCTCCGCTCGCCGCTCCCCGAGAGATGGTGGCAGTTTGCCGATCGTCGAATGCAGCTATATGAACAGATCAACGCGCTTGAACACGTTGTCGCGATGGCCGTAGTAAGCAAAGTCGCGCAGCCGGTTCTTGTGCCAGCAAACCAGATCTTCCTGAACAAGGTTGTGGTGTTCTGCTATGACGACTTCGGTCATTTCGGCTTGCTGGCGAGTTCGTTCCACTGGTGGTGGTTCGTCGAGCACGGCTCGACGCTTGAGACCAGGCTGAGCTACACCCCAACCGATGTCTTCATGACGTTTCCTCAGCCGGTCGATGGTTCGGCAGGGTGGTTGGCTACGGAGGAGGCTGGACGCCGCCTGCACGAGAAGCGGCGCGAGGTTCTGCTCGGAGCCGACCTTGGTCTGACCAAGATCTACAACAGGGTCAACGATCCTGCAGCGCTCGATGCCGACACGGTCTTGCTACGAGATCTTCACGTTCAGCTTGATCACTCCGTGCGCGATGCATACGGCTGGACTGACCTGGCGCTCGATCACCACCACTGGGAGACGCCGCAGGGGGTTCGCTTCACGGTGAGTCCGGCAGCGAAGGATGAGCTGCTTGATCGGCTGCTGGAGTTGAATCATCAGCGGTACGCCGAGGAAGTCGCGGCGCGCCTGCACGACAAGAAGTCGAAGAAGGCGCCGGCGAAGCGGGCGAAAGCTGTCGACGAGAACCAGGAGTCGATGCTGTGAGCACGCCAACGCCAGCCCAGCTGCGATCCGAGTTTGAACGACTGATCCTGACGGATCTGCTCGGTCCGTCGAAGCCTGACGAGGTACTGCCGGGCGTCCGCACGCCGGTGCGGGAGTGGTACCTGGTCGGGATGTTGGCGCCGAAGGGGACGATCGTCGACCCGAACCGTGGCGATGATGACGACCTGCCTGGCGACGACGAGGGCGGTGCGCCCGGCCGGGAGGGCCAGCCGGCGAAGGTCGTGCTGTTCCCGTCGTCGGTCGGGTTCACCGCTGCCGTCGATGCGTCGTGTTCGTCGTTGACGGTGTCGGCGTCGTGGGGTCGGTACGAGAAGATCCCGAATCCTGATCCAACGGCGACGGGTGCGTATCAGCGGTTGTGGCAACGGCACCCGGCTGGTGGCTCGCTGGTGATGCCGTTGGTCGCTGGTGATGTCGGACCGCTGGTCCCGGATCCGTCGCAACCTGAGGTCGTGGTGCGCGTGCGATGCCGACGTACTTCGAACTGTTGGCTGGTGACCCTGTTCTTGGTGAACGAGCAGATGCCGGTTCGTCAGAACGTCGATGAACGATGGTTGTTCCAGGTGGAGCTGGCCGTGGCTGCGAGCGACGGTTCGCCGGTGTTTGTCGGCCGTGATGTTGCGTTGCCGGATCGGGTGGATCACAGCGACTCCGAACTCGCCCATCTCGACTTGCTGTATCGGGAGAAGGTGGAGTTCGCCGTCGGGCACGGGGTCTCGGTGCATGCTGAGGTTGCGGAGGGTGACCCGTATTGGGCGGTGTCGGTTCGCACAGCAGTGATCCCTCGGTCTGAGGTTGCCAAGGTCGAGGCACCTGGCTCGAACGACCCAGCGTTGGACGGCGTCGAGCGTGAGCTGCTGGGCGCGGTGACGTTCGACATGGAGAAGCTGGCTGGGCTCGACGGGCCGGCGGCGGCTGCGACGTTGCGACCGTTGGCGGATGCGTACGACCGGTGGCTCGATCGTCAGGAGGCTCGGATCGTCGGTTTGACGAAGAGCCAGGCCGACGCTGCACGCGCGGCGTTGAAGTCCGCGCGGGGCATCGCCGGTCGTCTGCGGCTCGGTATCGAGCTGGTCGGGTCCGGCGGCGCTGCGGCTGAGGCGTTCGCGTTCGCGAATCACACGATGTGGCAGCAACGTGTGCACACGTTGGTCGGTCTCGAGCGTCGTGGTGATCCCGAGCTGTCGGCGGCGGACGCTGAGGTGCGGGTGCTGGCGAAGCCGAACTGGTCGTGGCGCCCGTTCCAGTTGGCGTTCGTGCTCGTGAACCTGCCTGCGCTCGTGGACCCGAAGCACGAGGAGCGTCGCCTCGATACGGGGACGGCGGACTTGTTGTTCTTCCCGACCGGTGGTGGCAAGACCGAGGCGTACCTCGGTTTGACGGCGTTCACGTTGGCGATCCGTCGACTGCAAGGTGACGTTGCTGGCCATTCGGGTGAGGGTGGCGTCGGTGTGCTGATGCGCTACACGCTGCGGTTGCTCACGGCGCAGCAGTTCCAACGTGCGGCGACGCTGATCTGCGCGTGTGAGGTGAGGCGCCGAGAGCTGATCGCCGCGGGAGATCAACGGTGGGGGTCGACGCCGTTCCGGATCGGGATGTGGGTCGGTGGTTCGGTGAGCGCGAACAAGACGCAGGACGCGGCGCAGGCGCTCGATGATCTGAAGCAGACCGGGTGGGCGAAGGGTGCGAGCCCGACGTCGCTGGTGGCGTGCCCGTGGTGTGGTCGCGAGCTCGACCCGAAGACCGATGCGAAGGTGCATCCTCATCTGTGGCGGACGTTGATCACGTGCGGTGACCCGAGGGGGCAGTGCCCGTTCACGGCTCGCCGGTCTGACGGCGAGGGCCTCCCGGTGGTGACCGTCGACGAGGAGATCTACCGGCTGCTGCCGGATCTGGTGATCTCGACGGCGGACAAGTTCGCGCAGCTGCCGTGGCAGGGAGCGACCACCTCACTGTTCGGCAGGGTGACCCGCAAGTGCTCGCGTCACGGGTTTCGTTCGGGCGACCTCGACGTGGTCGGCGACCACAAGGAAGCGAACTCGCACTCGGCCGCCGGAGGGCTGCCGGCCGCGTCGACGAGTGACTGTCTGCCACGTCGTCCACCGGACCTGATCATCCAGGACGAGTTGCACCTAATTGCCGGGCCGCTCGGATCGTTGTTCGGCCTCTACGAGACGGCTATCGATGAACTCGCGTCGTGGACGGTCGACGGGGTCGAGTGCCGCCCGAAGATCGTCGCCTCGACAGCAACGATCCGCCGCGCCGAGCATCAGACGTACGCATTGTTCTGTCGCCGCTTGGCCGTGTTCCCGCCGCAGGTAATCGATGCCGGGGACTCGTTCTTCGCCGTCGAACGCCCGCTGTCGGAGAGCGCCGGTCGCCTGTATCTCGGCGTGTGCGGGATGGGTCAGCGGTTCAAGTCGGTCGCCACCCGCGTGTACACAACCGTGTTGGCCGCAGCGCAGGTGATGTACGAGAAGCACGGTGCAGCGGCCGATCCGTGGATGACGACCGTCGGCTACTTCAACGCACTGCGCGAGTTGGGCGGTATGCGCCGCATGCTCGACGACGAGGTCGTCAATAGCGTGCGCCGCGCCGATCGCCGCGGGCTCGCAAGCCGCTACCTCAACGACAACGACGTGGTGGAGCTCACCTCGCGTGTGACCTCGAGCGACATCCCAGCGGTGCTCGACCGGCTCGGCGTGAAGTTCACCGGCAAGAAGCCCGAGAAGGGCGAGCGGTACCCGGTCGACGTGGTGCTGGCGACGAACATGATTTCGGTCGGCGTCGACGTCCCTCGCCTCGGGTTGATGGTGTGCTCCGGGCAACCGAAGACCACCGCCGAGTACATCCAGGCCACCAGCCGTGTCGGCCGTGACGTATCCGGTCCCGGCTTGGTGATCACGTTGTACAACTGGGCCAAGCCTCGCGACCTGTCGCACTACGAGACCTTCGAGCACTACCACCAGACCTACTACCGGCAGGTCGAAGCGCTGTCGGTAACCCCGTTCGCCCGACGAGCGTTGGATCGCGGGCTCACGGCGCTGATGGTGGCCGAGGCCCGCCACTCCAGGCCTGAGTGGAATCCGAAGCCTGCCGCGCAGACCGTGCCGGTCCATGGCGCCGACTTCGACCTGATCGCGACATCGCTGCGGACCCGGGCCCAGCTCGTTGCCAACAACGCCGCCGCCACCGCAGTCGACGAGCTCGTCGCCGATCGCCGCGACAAATGGTCCAAGCAGCAAGCCGCTCCGGGCGTGACCCTCGCCTACGCCCGTGGGACAGGGAGCGAGGTCAACCTGCTGAAATCCGCCGAGGCCGGGCCGTGGTCGGTGTTCACGGTTCCCAACTCGTTGCGTGAGGTCGAGGTCGGATCCAACCTGCTGCTCCGCGAAGACGACCCGTCGGATGACCCCGGCGCCGCCTTTCTCCCGCCACCCGTAGCGAGCGACGCAGACATCGACGAGGTGCCGCAGGCCGCCGGCGATGCCGATCCTGTCGACGATGCCGAGGCGGCACTCGAACCGGACGAGGTCGTGCTGTGAGCACCACGAAGGGCACCTACAACGGCCCGACTCGGGTCGGCACCATTCGGCCAAGTCAGGCGATCCACTCCTACGGCGTGGGTGCCCTGATCGACCTTCCGAACCTGAGCGTGATGGTCGGTGGGCTCGACCGATGGGACGTCACCCGCCAAGCCGTGATCACCGAAGAGCGTCTCCTCTCCGCCGTGCAAGCTCGCCTCGGCCCGCAGGTCGACCGGCTGCTCGCGTTGCCGGCCGAGCCGCAAACGACGAACAACCCCTACGACGACTGGGCACGAGTCGGGATTCCCGTCTCGGTGTTCCCGCGATGGCTGCGATGCACGGCGTGCAACCGGCTGTTCCCCGTCGCGTCAGGCGCTTTGAAGCTCGACTACAACGCGCACCGGATTGACAAGACGCGCTACACGCACCCGAACTGCGACAAGGCACGCCGGCCACCGCCGGCTGTGCCCGCACGATTCGTCACCGGCTGCACCAACGGCCACCTCGACGAGTTCCCGTGGGTGCAGTTCGCCCACGACGGCGTCGCCGTGTGCGCGAACCCGATCCTTCGGGTGAACGACGTCGGCTCGGGCGGCCGTGCCACCGACCTGCAGGTTGCTTGCTTGACCTGTGGGGCAAAGTCGACGCTCGCGAAGGCCTTTGGTCCGATCGCCAAGACGGTGATGCCCCAGTGCCGAGGCCGACACCCGCACCTCGGGCAAGTGAGCGAGGCGTGCAGCGAACAGCTCCGCACCCTCGTGCTCGGCGCCTCGAACCTGTGGTTCAACGCGTCAGTGTCGGTGCTGTCGCTCCCGGTTGGCGGCGGATCGCTCGCTCAGCTCGTCTACGACCACTGGGGCGCGTTCGAGAAGATGCCCGTGAAGGAGGTGCTCGTCTACGCCCTCGCCTCGGACCGTGTGCTCGCTGCCGCGTTCGCCGGGGAGGACGCCGACGAGATCTGGGCAGCGATCGAGGCTCGTCGCGCCGGTGGAACCCCGGCAACCGGTACCGACGTGCGAGGACCCGAGTGGGCAGCGCTCACGAAGGGCTCGGCTGGCCACACGTCCCCGCACTTCGAAGCCGAGCCGATCGCGGCGCCATCGGCGTTCTCCAGCACGCTCGCCGGGGTGACGCTCGCTCATCGCCTGCGTGTCGTCACAGCACTTTGCGGCTTCACCCGGATCAGCGCCGGCGAACCCGAGGACCTCCGAGGCGTCGCCCCGCTCGAGTCCAAGCGCAAGCCGAGTTGGGTACCCGTCGTCGAGAACCGAGGCGAAGGGATCTTCCTGCGCCTCGACGAGAACGCGGTGCAGACGTGGGAAGCCAATGCCTTCGACAACCCTCTCTTCGAAGCCATGCGCCGCGAGCATCGCGAGTGGCGATCTGCGCGGGGCCTCGACCCGACCCAGGGCTGGCCCGGCGAGCGGTACGTACTCCTCCATTCGTTGTCGCACGCACTCATCAACGAACTTGCGATCGAGTGTGGCTACTCGTCGGCTTCGTTGAGCGAGCGGATCTACAGCCGTCGCCCCGGCGAAGGCCCCAAACCGATGGCAGGCATCCTGCTCTACACCTCCGCACCGGACGCGGAAGGAACCCTCGGTGGCCTCGTGAACCTCGGCCAACCGACTGAGCTCGGCCCGATCCTCCAGCGAGCCATCGAACGCGCTGGGCTCTGCAGCTCCGACCCGCTGTGCGCTGACCACGAACCCGACGCCGCCAACAGCTCGATCCACGGCGCTGCCTGCCACGCATGCCTCCTCGTCGCCGAGACCAGCTGCGAGCGAGGCAACCGTTACCTTGACCGCTCGAGCCTCGTTGACACTTTCCGCCACACCGGCCTCGAGTACTTCGCATGAACCGGTTGGCGGACGCGGTGGTCGCTGTCGTTGCCGAGCTCGGAGACGCTCACGTCCGCAGCCTCGCCTCGGCGTACCGCTCAACCGGGGTCTACGACGCTGCCAGCGCGGCCGCGGTGCGGCAGGTACTTCCCGCCGCACATCGCGAACACGTCGACCCGCTCAACACCGCTTGGGCCGAGAACGACGGCACCTCAGGTGCTTCCATTGCTCTCGCTCTGGAGACAGCCCTCGCCGCCAAGATGAGCGCAGCCATGGTTAGCGTCGACGTCGTTGTCACCGGCCCCGACTCGCCGGCAGCACCCGTCCGTCTCACATCCGAGGTCGTTCGACAGCTCATCGCCAGCGCGCAGCAGCGGGTCACCCTCGTGAGCTATGCCGCGTACCAGATGCCCACGATCATCGCAGCGCTCGACGCCGCCGTGGCTCGGGGCGTTCGGGTCGACCTGATTCTCGAGTCACCGGAGCACCTCGACGGCGGCGGCGGCGCAGCGGCCTACGCGAAGTACCGCGTGTACCACTGGCCCGCCGACCAGCGTGACCCACCCGAAGCGAAGCTCCACGCGAAGGCCGTCATCGTCGACAGCCGAGACGTGCTGCTCACCAGCGCGAACATGACCAACGCCGCCTACGACAAGAACATCGAACTCGGCCTCCTATGCCGCGGCGGCGGCACGGCCAGTCGAGTCCAGAAGCACTTCGACGCCCTCATCGCTCGCGGCGTACTTCGCTTCAGCTGAACACCGGAAGGAACCTCATGGAAGCCAAGGCCCTGACACCAGTCGATCTCTTCGGTGGACGGGTCTGCTATGAGATTCCGCCATTTCAGCGACCGTACGTGTGGACCGAAGAGGACCAGTGGCAACCCTTGTGGGACGACATCGCGCGCGTCGCCGAGGCGGTGCTCGCCACGAGTGGCGACCGAGAGGCCCTGGCGGCTCTGTCGAGCCACTTCCTTGGCGCGGTCGTGGTGAAGCAACTCCAAAGCAGGGCAGGTGACCCGGCGCGATCGTCCGTGATCGACGGGCAACAGCGGCTGACCACACTGCAACTCGTGCTCGACGCGGCTCAGCTCGTGATGGAGCTCGCTGAGTGCGACGAGGTCGCGGAGAGCATCCACGAGTTGGTCGTCAACGACTCGAAGCGATTCCGCGGAACGCCGAAGCGCTTCAAACTCTGGCCTTCGCGTGTCGATCGGGATGCCTTCGAGTGCGTCATGGACAACGAGAAGACGGTTCCGGCATCTCTCGATGACAGCCGCATCGTGCGGGCGCATCGATTCTTTGTCGACGCGATGAAGGAGTGGGCAGCCGGTATCGGCGAGGTCGGCCCATCCAAGCGCGAGGACCGACTCGCCGCTCTCGCGACGGTGCTGCAACAACACCTGCAGATTGTCGCCATCGATCTTGCGGCCACCGATGACGACCAGCTCATCTTCGAGACGCTGAACGATCGCGGCACCCCGCTGTTGGCAGCCGACCTGATCAAGAACTACGTGTTCCAGCGTTGCGACGAAATCGGTGCCGACGTCGACACCTGGGGCGAGAAGTACTGGCAGGACTTCGACAACGACTGGTGGCGCGATGAGATTGCCCAGGGACGCCAGCTCCGTTCACGAATCGACCTATTCCTCCAGTACTGGCTCACCATGCGGGTCAAGGACGAGATCCCGACCGACAAAGTCTTCGACCAGTTCCGCAAGCACGCTCGCGAGCACCTCGAGAACGTCGTTTCCGCTGAGGCCTTTCTGTCACGTCTTCGCGCCGATGCAGACACCTTCAGAGACTTCGCTCAACTCGACCCTCGGTCAGCACAGGGCACCTTCTACGCCCGGGTGGTCGAGGCACTCGAGCTCGGCGTCTTCATCCCCCTGCTCCTCTGGGTGATCACGAACGCCCACCCCGCCTCGCCAACGCAGGCCGATCGTGCGCTCGCTGCGGTGGAGAGCTGGGCTGTTCGCCGCACGCTTCTTCGACGAACGATGAAGGACGTCAACCGACTCGTTGTTGCGCTTCTCAAGGAACTCGATCAACATCCGTCGGAGGTAGTCGGCGATGTGACCGTGGAATTCCTGAACGCGCAGACGTCCGACTCGCGTACCTGGCCGTCTGACGATGAACTGGTCCGGGATCTGCCAGGGATCAAGGTGTACGGGAACATCAAGCAGCAGCGGCTCCGGGCGATCCTCGCAGGTGTCGAGTTGCAGCTGAGAACCGCGAAGCATGAGGAGGTGAGCCTCCCGGCGAAGCTCGACATCGAGCATGTGATGCCGCAAGGCTGGCGGACCTACTGGCAGGACGGAATCCTGCACGACGCCGAGGCGTGCGCAGAGCGCGACCATCGCGTCAACACGATCGGCAACCTCACGTTGGTCACCAAGAGTCTCAACAGCACGCTCTCGAACCGCCCGTGGACCGATGACGACGCCGTTGCGACACCGGGCGCTGGGGAGGACAAGGGTCTGGGCAAGCGATCACTCCTCAACAAGTACAGCGTCCTTGCGCTCAGCCGCCCAATCATCGACGCGCACCCCGCTGAGTGGACCGATAGTGACATCACCGAACGATCAAGGGCCGTGGCGGCAACGATCGCGAAGGCTTGGCCGATCGGATGACGGAAGCGTCCTCAAGTGCGCAGCCTGCAGCCGGCGACCCGGTCACGGCCACCCCACCGGCGGGACGCGGCATGTACCTGAGCGAGCTGAGCGTGGAGAACTTCAGGTCCTGCTACGACACGGTTGTCCGGTTCCGCGACGACGTGACGGTCCTCGTCGGTGAGAACAACTCGGGCAAGTCGAACGTGGTGGACGCGCTCCGCCTAGCGCTCTCGCCCCTCGGTGGCCGACGGACCCGATACTTCGAGCCGGGCGATCTGTCGTTCGGCAGGGAGACGGAAGCGGCCATGATCCGCATGGTCTTCGACGAACTCACCGCGATTCAACGCGGTCAGTATCTCACTGCGCTCAACGTCGACAACATGACCGCGATCTACGGAACACGATTCTCAATTGATCCGGAAAGACCCTCTCGATCTCGGCCGATGAATCTGGCTGGACCCGGCAGCGGCCCAGACCAGGAGCCAGCGAAACGGGACGACATCTGCCACGTTTACCTGGAACCGCTCCGCGACGCACAGCGGGATCTCGATTCGTCGGGAAGTCGACGCCTCGCATCGATCATCGAGGATCTGCATGCCCCTGAGCAGGTAGCCACGTTCGTCGAGAACGCCAACGAGCAACTCCGAACCATCGAGCAGCACGAGATCGTCACCTCGACGGTGTCAGACATTGCCAACTACCTCTCCGGCCTTACCGACCCAGTTCGTCCGCAGCACATGGGGCTGCTGTTTCGTGATTACAAGCTCCACCGGCTCGCTGCCGCGCTCCGAATGAAGCTCGCCGAGGCCGGAGTTGATCTCGCCGACATCGCTGACTCCGGACTCGGGTACGCGAATCTGCTCTTCATCGCAACCGTGCTGCTCCAGCTTCGAGCCGCCAATGACGCTGAACTCACACTCCTTCTTGTCGAGGAACCGGAGGCCCACCTACACCCGCAACTTCAAGCGGTGCTACTCGACTACCTCCGCGAACAGGCCCGAGCTTCCGTCCGCGACGACACGACTGGTCCAGCTGGCCGAATCCAGGTAGTGGTCACGACCCACTCTCCTGTGATCGCAAGCAGCGTGCCGGTCGACAACGTGGTCGTGCTCAAGTCCACCAGACTCCGGATGCCCGAGAGTGACGATCGCGCAGAGGGCGAGTCGACATCGACCGGTGCGCCGGTGCACGCATCGACCGTCGCCGTCGCCGTTGCTGAACTTGGACTCGATCAGGTCGACACCCGAAAGCTGGACCAGTATCTCGACGCGACGAAGGCAGGACTGCTTTTCGGCACTCGTGTCGTGCTCGTCGAGGGGGTCTCTGAGGCGATACTCATCCCGGTCATCGGCCGGCACATCTACGGAGCCAACGACGCCGATGCCAGAGTTCGAAAGCGGGCACTCGCTGGACTCACCATCGTCAACATCGGGTCCGTCGATTTCGAACCCTACGTGCGGCTCCTCTTGGGTACAAGCGCCTCAGGGCACAGCATCCTTGACCGTCTCGTCGTGATAACCGACTCCGATCCGACCGTCGAGGACGATGACGGACCGGAAGATGCGCCGTCCGACTCAGAGGAACCACAGCGTGCTCCTCGGGTCACCCGACTCCTCCAACTCGCCGCAGCCGATCAGCGCTTGCAGGTCTTCACCGCCTCCCGGACGCTCGAGGCGGACCTGCTCGCCGAGCTACAGAACGAGCCCGTTCTGCGTGAGGTGTTTCTCGCCCAGAAGCCGCGGTCAGCCCGAACCTGGCAGTCGTTCATCGACGCTCCCATTCCAGAGGAGGCCCTCTATCAGCGGCTTCGAACGAGCTCCAACTTCATCTCGAAGGGTCAATTCGCCCATGATCTGGCCCTTCGGATCACATCGGGGGCAGCATTCGTGAGCCCGGCGTACCTCGCCGACGGCATCAGGGCGGCCCTCGGATAGTGGTCACCCAACCTGAGGGCTGGACGCCAACGGATGCGCAACGCGAACTCATCGAGGCGGATGGGAGTCGCTTCGTAGAGGCGTGCCCGGGTTCAGGAAAGACGAAGGCGATCGTCGCTCGGTACGAACGCCTAGCTCGCTCTCGAGCCAGGCGGGGAGTCGCTCTCCTCTCGTTCACGAACGCTGCGGTGGGTGAGGTGGCCACTCGATGCGCCGATCAATCGATGCTCGAGCCCCCGAACTTCATTGGAACGTTCGACTCGTTTATCAATAGGTTCATCACCGGTCCATTCGTCGCGAAGGTCACCGGGAAGTACCCACGCTTCATAGACAGTTGGGCGTCGATCCCAGGGGCCGAAGTCAGGCTGCCGACGATGCAGCAGGGCCTGTCGTTCGCGCTCGACTGGTTCGACTGGAACGACGCGGACGAGTACGTGCTCGACCCTGACAAGATCGCCGGGCGCTTCGCCGCAGCGCTTCGCAACGAATACGTCGGGTCTGAGGCGGCCATCAACTCCAGCGCAGATCGGCTCCGGGTCCGGCTCATCAGGGACCGACAGATCGTCAGCGCAGCAGCCAGCCGACGGACGGCCATGCGGCTTCTATCGTCCGGGCGAACTCGCGACCCATGGATTGCTCTGCTTGCAGCGCGGTTCGCTGAGGTCATCGTTGATGAAGCTCAGGACTCCGGGGTGGAGGAACTCGAGGTGCTTCAGGCGATGCTCGACGGTGGCGTTGCTGTGGTCATGGTCGCAGACCTCGACCAGGCGATCTACGAGTTTCGACGGGCGAGCCCCGAGCAGGTCAGATCGTTCGCTGAGAAACTCCCGGCCGGCAGACCACTTGACGGCAACTTCAGAAGCAGTCCCGCCATCTGCAACGCCGGGAGCTCCCTTCGAACGGGCCTCGGAGTTGACCTCGCAATCGGACCGAACGCGGCTATCGATTGGCCAGTTCGAATCGTTCCATTCGATGATCTGTCAGAAGTCGCTGTCTGCTTGCCCGATCTGCTCGCAGAGCTCGGACTTGAGGCCAAAGACTGCAAGGTGCTCGCGCATCGCGGACGCGACGCAGCGTCCGCAGCCGGCGGATCGAGCCCGATCCCGGGTTCTAGCCACAAGGTGCTGAGAGCTGCTCGTGCCCACCTCGTGCTCACGTCAGAGAACAACCCGGCTCGCTTGCGACAGGCTGTCGGGGATGTCGAACGCATCCTCGTGGAGATCGCTCTGCCGAATGGCACCACCGACCTCGAGCATGCCGGTGGTCTGGCCGATCGTCTCGGCGTAACTGAGCGCTGGCTGAGGTCGTCCGCCCTGCGGCTGACCAATGGGGTGACGCCTCGGATCGGACGTGTGGCGTACACGCTGGAACTCCGCCGGATCGTTCAGGGCCTGGGCTGGCCGACATCCGTCACCATCGCCAACTTGGGCCGTCAATTGGCGACGCCCTCCGAGACGAAGTGGAGCGAGCTCTTGCTTGAGCCACCCACTGGGATGCCATGGGGCACCATCCACTCCGTGAAGGGCCGCGAGTTTGAAGCGGTGGTTCTCGTCATCCCGCAACAGCTCGTTCCGAACAGCGAGGGGAAGTCCTGCCTCGATCTGTGGGCCGAAGGCGAAGATGGGGAGAGCCGAAGAGTGCTCTACGTTGGGGCAACCCGGGCTCGACAGTTGCTCGTTGTAGCTGTGCACAGGAGCCACGCCGAGCGTGTGGCCGGCCTGCTCGACCGGTGACGTCGCCAGCCGCTGTCACACCCGTTGCGTAGGGTTTCGAGGATGGAGCAGCAGCGGGTCTGGCGACGCATAGACGCGGACCTCTTCCGCTTCACGACGACGGACGGGCGTGACCTGCACATGGCATTGATGTCGGCGTTCGAGGACTCGGCCGTGACGGCTCCGGCGTTGGACATCGATCAAGTGCGCTGGGCGCTGACTGGCGCTGGATGGGATGAGCCGCTTGACGACGCAGCGCTCCAGCGGGCCCTTGCCCAGCTCGCCAGTTGGGAGCTGCTGGAGGTCACGCAGAATCACGCTGCGTCGTATGCCAGCCCGGAGGACTTCGAGCGTCGCAACCTGCAGTGGTCACTGACACGTCGGGGTGAGGCCGCGATCAGTGGGGTGCTGCACACGTTCGGGGAGCTGCGGAACGCGGTCGGACTCCAGCCGGCCGTGCTCGACGCGATCGGTGACCGCCTCGGTGACTTGGCAGTCTTGCTGGAGGGTCCGGAGCGGGACGATCAGTCCGCGCGGGTCCACCTCATCCTCGCGGAGGTCGAGAATCACCTGTCGTCGTTGGTGGCGAGTGTCCGCCAGTTCAACGGGCACTTGCAGGCGCTGCTGCGAGATGACGCCGCTGATGATGGTGTGTTCCTGGAGGTAAAGCGACGCACGGTCATGTACCTGGAGGAGTACGCCGAGGGAGTGGAGCGACGCCATCGCCGAGTTCGGTCCGGGATCGAGCGGCTGCGTGCGCTCGGCGTGCCCCTGCTGCTTGATGTCGCGGCCGTGGGGGCGAACCTGGCGCCGACAGCGGCCGGTGATCCCCGGCCGGAATGGATCGCGGAGCGACGTAGACGCTGGGCCGGGCTCGAGGAGTGGTTCGCTCCAGCCGGCGGCTCGGAGGCGCGGATCACGGGGCTGTTGCGCGTGGCGCGGACGGCGATCATCGAGTTGTTGCGTGTGCTCGAACGGCGGTGGGACCAGCGCCGCCGCGCTGCGTCGGTGGCACACGACCTGCGACGGCTCGCTGGTTGGTTCGCGGACTGTGCCGACGACGACGAGGCTCACCGGTTGTTCGGAGTGGCGTTCGGGCTCTGGCCGGCACGCCACGCTCACCTGTCTCCCGTGGACGGGGAGGCGCGCGACGTGCGACGGTCGTGGTCCGAGACGACTCCGGTGGAGGTGGCCCCGTCGCTGCGGACCAGCGGAAGTCTGTCCAACCGCGGCCGTGTGCGCCCGATCGCTGATCCATCGGCGTTGCAAGCCGCACGTCAACGCGAGCAGGCCGAGTCGCTCATGGCGCATCGTGCGATCAGAGCGGCCTTGGCCACTGATGGTGCGGTGCGGTTGTCGCACTTCGATCGACTTCCGGCCAGGGAATTCAGCGAGCTGCTGGACTTGCTTGCCGTCGGGCTGGACGCCGAGATCGGCGCCGACGGTGCACGTCGAGCGCTGTCGCTGGACGGCCAGGTCGAAGTCGTGCTGTCCGACGACGGCCGCGGCGAAGTAGCGACGCTGCGGACGGAGTCGGGCGTGCTTCACGGCCCGGACATGGTGGTCACGATCTCGTTGACGGGTATGTCACGTGCCACTGCTGGGGACGCGGCCGCTGTGGGCAACCGCAGTGATTCTGGGCGGAGGTTGGTCGCCGGTGCGTAGCGATGTGTTGGCGACCGATCTCGCTGCTGAACGTTCTCGGGCGATCCGCCTGCTGTTGCGCTGGCCGATGCTCAACGCACAGGACCGGCCTGACGGCTTCCGCGAGGTCGTTCGGCACCACGACTGGCTCATTGCGTGGTTCGACGACACGTGCGGCTGGCAGCTCATCGTTGACCCCGGTGCAGGTTTCGCCCGTCTCGGGAAACGAGCCCGCAGCGCGAAGGTCGACGTGTCGAGGCCGTTGCGGCGATCCCGCGGGGCACACCAAGCCTTCGATCGCCGTCGCTATCAGCTGTTGTGCCTCGTTGCCGCTCAGCTCGTGCAGCACCCGGTGACGACTGTCGGGCTCCTTGCGCGGGCGATCTCTGCAGATGCGGGTCTTGACACGAGCCGGCACCGCGAACGCGTCGCCTTGGTCGACGTGCTCCGAACGCTGATCGAATGGCAGGCGCTGCGCACGTCGGGCGGCACCGTGGACGACTTCGTAGAGACCGAGGACGCCAACGCGCTGCTGCAGGCTGACACCACACGTCTCCACCGGTTGCTGGTCAGCACGGTGGCGCCAACGTCGTTGGCCGACGAGATCAGTCCGGCGGCGGCCCTGGTGTACCTCGGGGCCGAACCGCGGTACGGGCGTGGCCGTGACTCGGACGTGCAACAGGCGGCAAGCGACGACGAGCAACGGTTGCGTCGGATCCGACACATGATCGGCCGCCGCCTACTCGACGACCCGGTCCTCTACTTCGACGACCTCACCGAAGAGGAACAGAGCTACGTCGAGAACCCGGCCGGCCGGCAATGGCTCCGAAACCGCGTGGCCGATGCCGGCTTCGAGCTGGAAGAGCGATCCGACGGGTTGCTCGCGGTCGATCCCGATGGACTTGCCACCGATGTCCAGTTCCCCGGTCCGCACGGCAACGCCCATCAGCTCGCGCTGCTATTGGTAGACGACTTGCTGACCGGTAGCGATGGAGGGCGCCGGGATCCGGTCGAGCTCTCGCCGGTCGAACTCGAGCGTGTCGTCGGCGCTGTCTTCGACCGGTTCCCGAACTGGGCCCGCTCGCATCGCGACACCGACGGCCGCCGAGCGTTGACTACCGATGCGATCGAGCTCCTCGAGTCCTTCGGCCTGGTACGCCGCATGCCCCACGGAGGTGTCGTCGGCCGGGCGGCGATCGCCCGTTACAGCGTTGGGGCTCCAGTACTGAGTCGCGAAGGCACGTTGTTCGACGACGAGTCAACGGGCGAGTCGACGGGGGTGGAGTTCGCATGACCGCGACGGAGGAGTCGATCGCCTTGAGCGTCGCGGCTGCATCGGCTCGCGCCGATCGTTGGGTGCCGTCCAGGGCTGGGCTCGTGTCGGTGTGGCGCTATGTCGAGGAGACCTTCCGCTTCCACCAGGGACGTCTGCTGCTGCGCGGGCCGAACGGGTCGGGCAAGTCGATGGCGCTCGAACTCTTGCTGCCGTTCCTCCTCGACGCCGACACCAGCCCGAACCGACTCACGTCAGCAGCGAAGTCTCGCGGCGGCCTGTTCGACCGGATCATGACGGGTACCGACGAGCCCTCCCGCACCGGCTTCGTCTGGGTGGAGTTCGAACGTGGCGACGCTGCGTTCACGATTGGCGCGAGGCTGCGCGGATCCCAGTCCACCCGACGAGTCGATGTCGACTACTTCACGACGACCGCTCGGATCGGCGACGGACTCGAGCTGCTCGACGAACAACGAGTCCCGCTGTCGCTGAAGGCCCTGAAGGAGGCACTCGCAGAGAGCGGACGGGTCTACGGAACCGCGGACGAGTACCGGACCGCTGTTCGAGAAGCGCTCTACGAAGGCTTTGGTGCGGATCGCTACGCCTCAGTCGTTACCGCACTCCTGGCACTCCGCAAGGAGAAGCTGTCGCAGAACCTCGACCTCGACAAGTTGTCGGAGGTCATGTCGGAGTCACTTCCGCCGCTTGACGATCACGACATCGCCGCGGTGGCTGAAGGATTCGAACGGCTCGATCGCCGCAGAGAGCAACTCGACGCGCTGCGCGGTGACCTCAAAGAGGTTGACCTCTTGGCGAGCCGGCAGCGCACGTATGCGCGCCAGGTCATCGCCTGGCTGGCCGACGAGGTGCGTTCTGCCGAATCGCGACGCGACACGATCACCCGCACCGCACGCGAAGCAGCCGAACGCCTGGCGACAGAACAGCAGCGCGCCCAAGAGATTGCCGACCGAGACCTGCTGCTCGAAGCTCGAATCCGAGACTCACGCGCAGAGATCAACGGTTTCAAGGACAGCGACGCCTACCGAGAAGGCTCCCGACTCCTCGAACTACGCGGACAGATCGAACAACGTCGTGCCGAAGTCAAAGCAGCGGAGAGCTCCCTCGCTCGGGCCACCAAGCGAGTGAGCGACGCGGAGTCCGCAGTCTCCAAGGCGTCCGACACGGTCTCGGCCGCCGAGGCGAACCTCGTTGACGCACGCCAGCAATTCGACATCGCCGCAAGCGCCGCGAATGCCGACAACGTGGCTGCACAAGCGACCGCCACGGCTGAAGGGTCCGCCGACGCCGACGATGCCGAGCGTCTGATGAACGCGCACATCGCAGCCCGCCGGCAGTCGATCAAGGACGTACGTGCAGCACTCCGAGCCCACGATCAGGCGTTGCAGCAGCGAGACGCGCACTCAGATGCTCTCGCCGACAGCGTGACCGCGCTCGACACCGCGACCGACGCCACCCGGCAGGCACGACACGCGCTCGACGCTGCGGTTGAGACGTTCGAACGCGATGTGCGGACCTGGGCACGCTCGTGTCAACAGGTCTCAACAGATCGCCTCCTCGCCACCCTTCCCGACCACCTGTCCGCACCGAGCGACGTCGCCTCCGCCCTTGGCCGGGTTCGCGACGACATCGGTCGCGAGCACGAACGACACGTCAGCGGGCTGCGCCACGAACAACAGCGCCTCGATACAGCGATGGCCGACCTCGAGTTGGAACGGGAGCGCTTCGCTTCCGGGTCGTTGGTCGAACCTGTGACGCCACTCTGGCGCACTGATCGAAGCGGACAAGCGGGCGCAGCATTCTGGCGCACCGTCGACATCGAACCCTCGGTTGTCAGCTCGGAGCTCGACGGTATCGAAGCGGCGCTGACAGCATCCGGCCTCATCGACGCATGGATCCGCCCCGACGGTGGCGTCGATCTCGAGCGAGCCGACGTGCATCTCGTCGCTGCCCCGCTTCCCGGTGAGACCCTGCGGTCGATCCTCGTACCGATGAACGATGTCGGCCTGGATCCCGATCTCATCGATCGCGTCCTTCGCTCGATCCGCATTGTCGAGACCGTCCGCGGTGATCGCACTGCCGACGACGGGTCATCCGACCTCGAGATCGGACGCGACGGGTCGTTTCGTGTCGGCGCCGCGGTCGGCCATGGCCGTATGCAGGAGGCCGAGCTCCTCGGTGCCGAAGCCCGCGAACGTCGCCGTCTCGCCCGCCTCGCGGAACTCGAGTCGCTGATCGCCGCGAACAGAGACGAACACCGACGACTCGGCGAACGAGTCGACACAGCTACCCGGCAATGGAACGCGGTAGCCGCCGAACTCGCCACCGCACCCGATGGACGCGGTGTCCTCAGCGCCGAACGTGACATCGTCGCCGCCGAGGCGGGCGAAGGTCAGGCCCGGAAACAGCACACGCAGGCCCGCGAGCGACTCGACTCGAGCGAACGTGCAGTACGCGACGCCGTTCGCCGACTCACCGTCGAAGCCTCTCGCCACCAGGTACCCGCCGACCCGGCTGGGCTCGACGACCTCACCGACGCGCTCGGCGTCTTGGAACGAAGCACAACGACGTGGGCTCGCCGCTGGCGTGATCGACACGCCGCCAGCCTCGGCGTCGAGCGGGAGCAACGTGAGCTCGTCGCCGCAACCGGTGCGGCCGCCGACGCACAGGAAACCGTTGACCGCCACGAACGAGCGCTCGCCGACCTCGTCTCTCGCATCACCGCAATCGAGGAGGCTCTCGGCTCGCAATATGACGACGTGCTCGAACGCATCGGCGCCCTCGAACGACAGCTCGGGACCGACGAATCAGAACGCGATCGAATCCGCAAGGACCTACCGGAACTGGAGCGACGGATCGGCAAGCTCGAACAGCAGGTCGAGCAAGCCGAGTCCGAACGCGCGGCCGCCGACCTCCACCGCGCATCGACGCACCAGCGAATCGTGACCGCCCTGCGCCGAGGCATCGGCACCGACGCCGGCATCGAGACACCGCAGGCCCTCGACGGTGTCACGGCAGTGCTCGCCGCCGCACGCGACATCACCACCAAGCTGGGCATCAGCGACACCAGCGCACCACCGCGCGAACGAGCCGGCTCCCGGGTCGAAGAGCAACTCCACGTCGCCCGGCAACGTCTCGTCGGATCCGACATCGAGCGAACCCCCAACGACGACGGCTGGACAGATCTGACCGCACTCGTCGGAGGACAACGTCGCCGGATCGGCGACCTCGCAGGCGCACTGCGAACAAACCTCGACAGCGCAACGGCAGAGCTCCACGACGAAGAGGAGCAGCTGTTCGCTCGCGTGCTGGCCGGCGACATCCGCCGCACGCTCGCCGCAAGGATCCGGCACGCCAACGAACTCGTCGACAGCATCAACCGCCAACTCGACCAGGTGCGCACCAAGGCGGCCGGCGTCCAAGCACGACTCACCTGGAACGTCGACGACGCGCAGCCTGACGCTGTGCGCTCTGCACGAGCCCTCCTCCTGCGCGACCCCAGTGACCTCACTGACACCGAAACCACCGCCCTCCAAGCCTTCGTACGCGCTCGCGTCGAGCAAGCACGCGTGGACCTCGAAGCGAACGCAGCGTGGGAAGCACGGCTGCGCGAAACCCTCGACTACCGACGCTGGCACCGCTTCACCCTCCAACTCGCCCACCGCGACTGGGACGGCTACCAAACGGCGACAGCCAAACGACTTCAGAAGCTCTCGACCGGCGAACGATCCATCGCCCTACACCTGCCGATGCTCGCCTCGATCGCGGCGCACTACACCGCTGCCGACGGCCGGCCCGCAACCTGCCCGCGGCTGATCATGCTCGACGAACTGTTCGCGGGCGTCGACCCAACCAACCGATCCCAGCTCTTCGCCCGTTTCACCGACTGGGATCTCGACGCCGTCTTCACCAGTGACCACGAATGGTGCCAGTACGCAACCCTCGACGGAATCGCCATCCATCACCTCCACCCGCCGGTCGGCAACGAGCCCGTCACGTCAACACGCTTCACGTGGGACGGCCACAACCGCACCATCGACGCAGTCCCCTCATGAGCCACGTCGATGACGCCGGCAAACGGCTCGGCCGACCGGCACTCACACCCATCGTCGACGAACTCGCTCGACGACTCGACGAAGGCCGCGGCACACCCACACGGATCACGCTCCGAGGCCTCGAGGGCGACCAGCGCAGTGCACTCGCTGACCTCCTCGGAGTCGCCAAGCTCCCGCCCGCGGACACCTCACTCGAGATCACTCGACTTCTCAGCGCGCTGGGCCTGTACGACGCAGACGAACTCCGACAGGTCATCGAGCAACTTCACGGACCGCTGGGAAATCGCACAGCAGACCGGGCAGCTGAGCGAGACGCCCGCGCGGCGTTGTGGCACTGGTTCATGGAGCAAAGCCAAACGATCGTTGTCACCAACGTCGGTCCGCTCGGCGACTGGCCGACGCAGGTCCGAAAGGAGGGAATCCGCGGCGACCTCGACACCCACCGTGCGCGCCTCACCCGAGTCTTCGACGTGCTGTCGGCGCTGACGCAGGTGCCCCAGGGGGGCATTCCGCTGGCGACGTTCGCCAACGCAACTCTGGGAGATTCACACGCCCTCGACCATGGTCAACCACTGGCCCGCCTCGTCGTCGCCGCAATCGCCGACGCCGCCAACGAAGCGCGGCCGGACAGTGCAGAGGACGCTCGTGCGCTCTGGGAGCTCGTCGGCGTCAACCCCGACCCGCTGTCATCCAACGCGCTCAGCATTGGCCTTGCCGTCGGAGCAGACCATGCGCTCGCCCCGATTCTGACTAGTCACAGCGCCGCAGCCGAGCCGGTCATCCTGACCCTCTCCCAGATCAAGAGATGGCCGATCGATCCCCTTCCCGCGAACCGCTGTGCCTTCGTCGTCGAGAACCCAGCGATCGTGGCAGCAGCCGCGAACCAGTCGTGGGATGGGCCGCCCATCATCTGCTCGTCGGGCCGGCCGTCGATCGCAGTCGTCTCGCTCCTTCGACAACTCGGTGCGCATGGAGCTGCGCTTTACCAGCACGCTGACTTCGACGCCGCAGGCCTCAGCATCACCGCCTGGCTCAGCAGCCGCGCAGGAACGACACCATGGCTGATGACGGCGAACGCCTATCGGGCTGCCATCGGTATGCAGCGCGACAGGCCCCAGCTCGGCGGCGTCCTGCCGGCCACGCCATGGGACCCGGAGCTGGCCGACGCCATGGGGAGGCACGGCCAAGCCGTCTACGAAGAAGAACTCACTGATCAACTGCTCGCCGAGGCCCAGGCGAAGTACAAGACGTTCTGAGCTGTTGCACGTCGACTGACTCTGCAGTCGCCGTGCAGCTCTGCTCCAGCCTGCTCACCGGGGGCCCAACAGCAGCGGAGGGCGGCGTGTCGACGCCGCTCAAGAGCTGCGCGCTGCTAGCTGGTCGGCGTTCCTTCCGCAGCGCCCCAGGTCTCGGGAGCGGGCCCCAGAACCGCCCGGGTCGCATTGACAATCGCCCAGCCGTAGAGGGTGTAGGTAGCCGCACCGATACTGACGCAAATCGCGCGGGTCACCTGAGTGCTGAGCACGAACTTACCCTGGACGTGGCCGTTCTTGGTCACGAATCGCGGGCCGAGTACAGCGTTGGAAGCGTCGATGGCGGACATCGGAACGGACCGCACGATCCGCTTGGCCCAGTACGGCGCCGTCCGCCGGACGAGCGGCTCGACGCTTGCGGTCGCGGCGCCATTGCCCAGAAGGACACAGGCAGCGAGGAGGTTCCGCCGCTCGATGTCCTCGATGGGGATGCCATGGATTTCCGCGACCGAGAGCGCGTAGACCACAGACGCCTCGGCGAACGTAAGCATCCCCGCGAATGCGGCTGGAGCCTTCGCCTCGCCGGCGAGGATCGCAGCCACTCCCGCGCCGGTCGCAGCGACACCGCCCATGTAGACCCGGTTCAGGTATGACACGAGCTGCTCGGGCGACTTCTCGGGATGCACGCGGCGCAAGCGGGCAACGCTGTCGACCGCCAGCGGATGCTGAGCGCTCAGTGCCGAATCGACAGCGAGCTGAAGGTATCTCGAAGTTTGCATCAGGTCCCTCCAGTAGGAGGGCACGCTTCCCAATCGGCCTACGCCGACCGGTTCGAAGCCAAGGTTTGATGGCTCATCGCGAACGAGGGTGTAGGCGGGGTCTGAAGCCGCCGGCTTCGGGGAGTGATCGGGCGATGTAGTTGGTGAGGTTCCGGAAGCCGAGCGCGGAACCGCGAAGGTGCTCGAGGCGGCCGTTGATCGCCTCGGTCGGACCGTTCGACGTGCCGGGCCGATCGAAGAACGCGAGCACATCCGCGGCGCGGCGTTTCAGGGTTCGGCCAAGGCGGGCGAGCTCGATGAGCGGCTTCGGGACACCCGTGCTGAGCGACGCGATGACGGCCTGCATGAGTTGGCGGCCGTGGCGCCGGTCGGGGTTGCGGTACGCGGCGATCATCCGCTGATAGACGCTCCAGGTCGCTTCGACCTCGACGTGCGCGTCGTCAGCGAAGAGCTTGTCGAGGCGCGTTGCCTGCCGTTCGGTGAGCAGATCGGCGCCGGTGTGCAACGTGAGCCGGGCGCCGTAGAGCGGCTCGCGTGCGCGGCCGCGGTGACCGTGCAGTGCCTGCTGGACGCGGCGCCGGCAGTCGTCGAGCGCGGTCCCGCCGAGACGCACGACATGGAACGGGTCCATGACCGCGACCGCGGCGGGGAGCTCCTCCGCGGTGGCGGTCTTGAAGCCGGTGAAGCCGTCCATCGCGACGACGTCGATGCCGTCACGCCACGCGGCGGGCCGCGCCCCGAGCCATGTCGCGAACGTGGCTTTCGAGCGGCCTTCGACCATGTCCAACAACCGTGCCGGGCCCGTGCCGTCGCGCACCGGGGTCAGGTCGATGATCACGGTCACGTACTTGTCGCCGCGGCGGGTGTGGCGCCACACGTGCTCATCGACGCCCAGCACGCGCACCCCGTCGAAGCGTGCCGGATTGGAGATCAGCACGCGGCGGCCCTCGTCGAGCACCGCCGCGTTCGCGCAGTGCCAGCCCACCCCGAGTGCCTCCGCGATCCGGGCGACGGTGAGGTGCTGACAGACGATCCCGGCGAGCGCCCACGCGAGCCCGGCTCGGCTGATCTTCGCCCGGGGTTCGGCTGCGGCGGTCATGTCTTGGCGCCACACCCGCCCACACGGGCCGCAGGCGTAGCGGGCGACGATCACCTCGAGCGTGGTCGGTCGCCACCCGAACGGCGCGTGCGCCAACCGCCTTGTCACCGAGTCACGAGCGGCGCCTTCGGCGCCGCACTCGCGGCACCACCGGTCCTCGTCGACGCCGGTGACCCGGCACGCCAGCACCGCTTCTTCGTCGCTCACGCGCTGTCCGAACACGACCAGACCCAGGTCGTCGAGACGGCAGAACGCGGTCAGATCAGGGGCATCGAAGATAGCGTCGCGCACGGTCGAGGTCTTTCGGCTGGACGGCGTAGGAACCTCCATCTTGGAAGACCTCGACCACCCCACCGCGTGACCCGCCAACCGGCCGGCACGGCACCGCTACACCCTCAATCGCGAAGAGCCGGTTTGATTCTGCCATGGCTGTCAAGAGGCAGGCGCTCTCGCTTGGTCAGGTCAGCGCGTCTTGGGGTTTCGGCCAGCCGTTGATCAGAGTGGCGGCAGCATCGGCCGAATCATCGCTTCCACAAGGCTGAGGAATTCGTCGGCGGTCGACGTCGATGACGACACCTTGTCGACGGCGACCCCGACCGGTTCGAGCCCGCTGCCGTAGCGGCGCGTGGACAGCTTGGCGAGCATCCGTTCCAGCGCCATCCGCCCCAGGATCTCCGTCG
>Ga0073899_10000663_pt1 | contig 31602 bp, 25 predicted proteins | sample KloWWTmetaKNB5Ph_FD_88975 | JGI IMG/M metagenome (GOLD analysis project Ga0073899, IMG submission 88975) | Active sludge microbial communities from Klosterneuburg, Austria, studying microevolution and ecology of nitrifiers - Klosterneuburg... | ecosystem: Engineered > WWTP > Aerobic digester >... | reverse complement strand
TGAATTTATTGAAATTAAAGCGACTTGCGTAAATTGACTGGCGGAATATTAAGACCTTCACGATATTTTGCAATGGTTCGCCGCGCGACAATGATGCCTTGCTGGCCAAGAATTTCGGAAATCTTGGAATCGGAAAGCGGTTTTTGACTGTTTTCCGCACCCACCAGTTGTTTGATGAGTGCCCTGATTGCCGTTGATGAAGCCGCGCCGCCGGCATCGGTGGCGACGTGGCTACCGAAAAAATATTTGAGCTCAAAAATACCACGTGGACTCGCCATGAACTTCTGCGTAGTGACGCGTGAAATTGTTGACTCGTGCAGGGCAAGTGGCTCGGCAATTTCGCGCAAAGTTAGCGGGCGCATTGCCACCTCACCATGTTCAAAGAATTGTTGCTGACGATCGACGATGGCCTGCGATACGCGCAGGATGGTGTCGAATCGCTGTTTGACGTTCTTGATGAGCCACTTGGCTTCCTGCAACTGGCTGTTGAGAGAGTCGCCACCGGCGCGGTTACGTTGCAGGATATCGGCATAAATTCGGTTGATGCGCAGACGCGGCATGGCATCCTGGTTGAGGATGGCTGTCCAGCCGCTGCGCAGCTTGCGCACTACGACATCCGGGATAATGTAACGCGTGTCAAGCTGCGCATACTGCGCGCCAGGTCGCGGATTAAGCGAGCAGATCATGGCATGCGCGGCGCGCAGGGTGGCTTCATCGCAGCGCAGCGCTTTTTTCAGTTTGACGAAATCGCGGGCAGCAAGTAGATCCAGATGCTGGAGCACTAGAACCAGCGCGACTTCGCGGATCGGTGATGGCGGTCGATTCTCAAGTTGTAGTGCCAGGCATTCGCGCACATTGCGCGCACCAATGCCGGGCGGATCGAAATTCTGCAAATGGCGCAGAGCGATGTTCAATTCTTCGAGCAGGTCTTCGCGATTTGCCTCGGTATTGTCTTCGGCCAGTACATCGATCAGCTCTTCGAGATCCTGCGCCAGATAGCCATCCTCATCGAGTGCTTCTATGAGAAAACTGACCATGCTGCGGTCGTGATCGGAGATCTGGTTCAACCCCAGTTGAGAGTTAAGGTGGCCGCGTAGAGAAGTGGCAGCCGTCTGTATCTCGGCATAATCGGTATCGTCATTATCGTTGTCGCGGGGCGCGCGATTACCCGGTGAATCGCCGCTCCAGCCAGATTCAAAGGATGTTTCATAAGCCTCGTCGTATGAAGATGTCGGTATTTCTTCTTCGCTGGGTGCAGGTTGTTGGGTGTGGACGGCATAGTCATCGCCAGGAACGAAGGGCGTGCCATCATTCGGATCTTCGCGCTCGAGCAGCGGATTGTCTTCCAGGAATTGATCAATTTCCTGATTGAGTTCAAGCGTCGATAGCTGCAACAAACGAATCGACTGCTGTAACTGCGGAGTCAGTGCAAGGTGCTGAGAGAGTTTGAGTTGGAGCGTCTGTTTCATAGTCTGGCGCAAGCCCCGGTGGTGTCCGACTACATGCGGAAGTTCTCACCGAGATAAATCTTGCGAACGCTTTCATTATAGACAATCTCATCCGGTCTGCCCGAGGCAAGCACTTCGCCATCGTTGATGATCGTTGCACGGTCACAGATGCCAAGCGTCTCGCGTACATTGTGATCGGTAATCAGTACGCCGATACCGCGTTCCTTCAGGAAACCAATAATTTTCTGGATATCAATCACGGCAATCGGGTCGACGCCTGCAAACGGCTCGTCAAGCAGAATGAAGCGCGGGGTGGTTGCCAGTGCCCGGGCAATTTCAACACGCCGCCGTTCTCCGCCAGACAGTGAAGCGGCAAGGTTGTTGCGCAAGTGGGTAATATGCAATTCCTGGAGCAGGGCTTCCAGTCGCTCATCAATTTCTGCGCGCGAAAGTTTTTGCAACTCCAGCACGCTGCGGATGTTGTCGGCAACATTGAGCTTGCGAAAGACGGAGTTTTCCTGCGGCAGGTAGGAAAGCCCCAGTTGTGCACGGCGATGGATCGGCATATGCGTCAAATTGGCGCTATCCGCGCCACTACCGGGATCGAGACGAATCTCTCCACCATCCGCAGCAACCAGTCCGACGATCATGTAAAAGCAGGTCGTCTTGCCAGCACCGTTGGGGCCAAGCAGGCCGATCACTTCGCCGCTGCCGACATCGAAGGAGACATCCTTGACTACGCTGCGCGACTTGTATTTCTTGCGCAGTCCGCTGACTATGAGCCTACTCATCGTTATCCTCCGGCGCTTTCAGCAGTTTACGAATAATCTCCGTTGAAAAGCCGCGCCCCTGCAGGAAGCGCGCCTGACGCGCCCATTCCCGTGCGTCGTGTGGTTTGACGCCGAACTTGCGCTGCCAAATCGCGCCTGCGCGCTGTTTTTCGTCAAGCACCTCATTTTGGGAAAGGCTGGCCTCGATCAGTTCGTTACTGATTCCTTTTGTACGTAAATTCTGGCTGAGCCTGGCTGCCCCAAAACGCGCAGCATGGCCGCGCACATAAGCCGCCGCCATGCGAGCGTCGGAAAGCAGGCCGTTATGTTCAAGTTGATCGAGCACGCTATTGATTTCTTCCGTTGATCCGAATACCGCAAGCTTTTTTGCCAGTTCAACGCGGCTATGCTCACGTCGTGCCAGCAGCTTGATCGCCCGGCCCCGCAGCGTGGGCTGCGGGCCGCCCGACGATATTTTCATTACTCGTCGCTTGTCGCCGATACAAGTGCGGCAATGCCGACTGCTTCGCGCACCTTATTCTCGATCTCGCGCGCCATCTGCGGGTGCTCGCGTAGATATTCACGCGAATTGTCGCGGCCCTGTCCGATCTTCTCGCCGTTGTAGGCATACCAGGCGCCGGATTTCTCGATGATCTTGTGGTCGACGCCGAGATCGATAATTTCGCCCAGTCGCGAGATGCCTTCTCCGTAGAGGATGTCGAAGCGCGCTTCACGGAACGGCGGCGCCACCTTGTTCTTGACAACCTTGACCTTGGTCTCGTTGCCGATGACTTCATCGCCTTTCTTGATCGCACCAGTGCGGCGGATATCGAGGCGCACCGAAGCGTAGAACTTGAGCGCATTGCCGCCGCTGGTGGTTTCAGGACTACCGAACATGACGCCGATCTTCATGCGGATCTGGTTGATGAAGATGACGAGCGTATTGGTGCGCTTGATGTTGCTGGTCAGCTTGCGCAGTGCCTGGCTCATCAGACGTGCCTGCAAGCCGGGCAGCTGGTCGCCCATCTCGCCCTCGATTTCAGCACGCGGCACCAGTGCCGCCACCGAGTCGATGACGACAATATCGACGCCCCCCGAGCGCACCAGCATATCGGCAATTTCCAGCCCCTGTTCGCCGGTATCGGGTTGCGAGATCAGCATGTCGCCGACATTTACGCCGAGCTTCCCGGCATAGACCGGATCGAGCGCGTTTTCCGCATCGATGTAAGCTGCAACACCGCCGGCGCGCTGAATTTCCGCCACCACATGCAGGCACAGTGTGGTTTTTCCCGAGGATTCCGGGCCGTAAATTTCGACGACCCGGCCGCGCGGCAGACCACCGATGCCGAGGGCGATATCGAGGCCAAGCGAGCCGGTTGAGATAACCTGCAAATCGTTTTCGATTTGCGCGGCACCCATTTTCATGATCGAGCCCTTGCCGAACTGCTTCTCGATCTGTGCCAGTGCTGCTTGTAACGCCTTGCTCTTGTTGTCGTCCATGCGAATTACCTCTAAAAGTTCGAGTAGATTATGGCACAATTTTTGCGGTGGCTTCCAGCAAAGCCAGCAAGCCGTTCAACGCATGCACTGCTGCCTGTTTCCGGATGGTTTCCCGGGTGCCGGAAAACTGCCGCGTTTCGCTTGCAGGCGCTGCGTCAACTCCGCACCAGGCAAAGCATACGGTACCCACTGGCTTACCAGATGAGCTACCCCCCGGCCCGGCGATCCCAGTGATCGCCAGAGCGATCCGGGCATGCGAATGCACCAGCGCACCCTGCACCATTGCCCGCGCAGTTTCTTCACTGACTGCGCCGTATTCCGCCAGAGTGCTCTGGCTGACTCCCAGCATTTCCTGCTTGGCGGCATTGGAATAGGTCACGAAGCCGCGCTCAAACCATGTCGAGCTCCCCGGCGTTGTCGTGATGATTTCACTGACAAGCCCGCCAGTGCAGGATTCCGCGCAAGCGAGCATTAACTTTTGCTGACTCAATGCAGTGCCGACGGCAGCCGACAAGGTCTTCAGGATGAACTCCATTTCAGCCGAGCAGTGCCTTGACAATGGCAATGACCAGGATCGCATAGCCGGCGGCAATCACGTCATCCATCATCACACCCAGTCCGTTTTTCATTTTCTCGTCGAACCAGTTGGCCGGCGGCGGCTTGACGATATCGAAAAAGCGGAACAGCAGGAAGGCGCCCAGTTGCCAGAGCAGGTCTGGTGGCGTCAGGAACAGTACGAACCAGAACGGCACGATTTCATCCCAGACGATCGCGCCATGATCCGCCACACCGAGCGCGCGGCCTGTACGGTCGCAGGCGTGCACGCCATAGGCGAAGGCGAGCAGCAGAAACACTGCGAAGCCGACGTCGTTGCCACTAAAGACTATCTGCAGCAGCGGAAACAACAGCCAGGCAAACAGGGTTCCGGCAGTGCCCGAAATGATCGGTGACAATCCGCTGCCCATGCCGCAGGCAATGAAATGACTCGGATGAGCGAAGAGGAAGCGCCAGGGTGGAGGAGGGTCTCTCTTGATTTTCATGGGCTGCGCTCCGGAGGGATGGACGCTGAAGGTGAAGTTGAGTTTGCAGGCGGGTCGACAAAGTGATCGTAACCGTGTTGCACATATTCGATGATCTTTCCGGCGCCGTCGAGCAGATTCAAGCGCCTGGATTTGCCGGTTTCGGTTTCAATGCGGCCGATGCAGTGCAGCGGCAGATCGAGTGGAGTGGCAAGCGCTGCAATTTCGGCATGACGTGCGGTCGGCGCGGTGAATAGCAGCTCGTAGTCGTCACCGCCGGCGAGCAGGCAGTTCTGGGCCAATTCAGCATTCTGGCAATATTCCATCGCGGCGTTTGGCAGGCATGCAAAATCGACGCTGGCAGCGACAAAGGAACATTCGAGAATGTGGTTGAGGTCGGCGAGCAGCCCGTCGGAGACATCGATCGCCGCTGTCGCCAGGCCGCGCCGCGCCAGCGTTGTGCCGAGTTCGAGGCGCGGTTGCGGGTGCAGCAGTGCGTCCAGACAGGCGCTGCGGGCCGGTTCGTTCAAGGTACAACGGCCTTGCAGATGCGCCAGTCCGAGCGCGGCACGGCCGGGTGCTCCGGAAACCCATATCTCGTCGCCGGAATGTGCGCCGGAACGCCGCAATGCACGACCTGGCACCGCTTCACCAAAAATAGTGACGCAGAAATTCAGCGGTCCGCGCGTGGTGTCACCGCCAATAATGTCAATGCCGTATTTGGATGCGCACTTGAAGAATCCATCGGCGAACGCCGCAATCCACGCCTCGTTGTTTGCGCTACTCATCGGCAGTGCCGCCGCAAGCAGCGCCCAGCGCGGCTGTGCACCCATCGCGGCGAGATCTGAAACATTCACCGCCAGTGTCTTCCAGCCGAGTGCCGCAGGATCGGTGTCGGCGAGAAAATGTGTGCCGGCCACCAGCATGTCGGTGGACATGATTAACTCCATGCCCGGTGAAGGTTGCACGATGGCACCATCATCGCCGACACCGAGAACGGTGTGGTGTGTCGGCCGGGTGAAATGGCGGGCGATCAGCGAAAATTCCGAAGGCATGATCGTGGCGGTTCAGGTTGAGATGCCAAATGTTTCGGCGCTCAGGCGTTCATGCGCTCACGCGCGTTGGGCTTCGTTGGGGCGCAAATCACCGGCCAGTTTGTCGAGTACGCCGTTGACAAACTTATAGCCGTCGGTGCCGCCAAAATCCTTGGCCAGATCGATAGCCTCGTTGAGGATCACGCGGAATGGAGTTTCCGGAAAATGGCTGAATTCGCAGGCGGCGAGCAGCAGGATACTGCGTTCGATCGGCGAGATTTCTGCCCAGGGTCGATCGACGTATGGCGTCAGCGCGGCCTGTAGCGTGGCCGCGTGGGTGAGCGTCTGTTCGAGTAGCGCACGATACAGTGGCTGGTCGGCCTTGTCGAAGCCGACCACGCCAGCAGACTGACCCTCGATGGCTGCCTGATCCTGGCCACCGACCAGCCATTGATACAACCCTTGCAGAACAAACTCGCGGGCGCGCCGGCGCGGTGATTTACTCATCGCAGTGCTTTCTGGAGGTTGGCCATTTCGATGGCTGCCTGAGCGGCTTCCGTGCCCTTTTGCGCCATGCGCCCCAACGCCTGGTCATCGTCTTCGGTGGTAAGAATGGCATTGGCGATCGGGATCCCGGTTGCCAACTGGACGTTGGTGATACCGCGCGCCGATTCGTTGGAAACAATCTCAAAATGATAGGTCTCGCCGCGAATTACGCAGCCGATGGCGATCAGTGCATCAATCTTGCCGCTTTGCGCCATGGTCTGCAATGCCAGCGGGACTTCCAGCGCGCCGGGAACGCTGGTGCCGAGAATATCGCGCGCCGCGACGCCAAGGCGCAGCAACTCGTCGATGCAGGCCGAATACAGTCCATCGCCAATGTCCGGATTGAAGCGGCTCATGACGATGCCAATGCGCAGGCCTGTACCGGAAAGGTTCGACTCGATTTCCCTGATGCTGTCGGAACGTGCCATGCAGATAGCTCCTTAGATTTTTTTGCCGTCCAGCGTCAGGTAACCGCAGATTTCCAGACCAAAGCCGGTCATGCTCGGCATTTTGCGCGGACTGGCCATCAGTCGCATCTTGCCGACGCCATGACTGCGCAGAATTTGTGCACCGATGCCGTAGAGCCGCGGATCCCATTTGACGGGCAGTCGCGTCGGTTGATCCTTGAAGGCATCGAGAATATCTTCCGCAGCGGCGTAGCGGCGCAGCAGCACGATGACCCCGCTGCCCGCAGCGGCAATTGTTTGCATCGCCTGATCGACGCCGAAAGTGTGGTGCGGGCTTTTGCAATCGAGAAAGTCCAGCACCGAAACCGGTTGATGGACGCGCACCAGCGTTTCCTGTTCAGGGCGAATTTCACCGAGGCTCAGTGCCAGATGAATTTCTCCTGATGTTTTGTCCTTGAAGGCTGCCAGATTGAACTCGCCGTGATGGCAATGGATTTTTTTCTCGGCGACGCGTTCGACGAGCGTTTCGGTTTCGCTACGGTAATGAATCAGGTCAGCGATGGTGCCGATTTTCAATTGATGTTCAGCAGCGAATTCGAGCAGATCCGGCAGTCGAGCCATGCTGCCGTCCTCGTTGAGAATTTCGCAGATCACCGCTGCCGGTTCCAGTCCGCCAAGCTGGGCAAGATCGCAGCCGGCTTCGGTGTGGCCGGCGCGCACCAGAACGCCGCCGTTTTGCGCCATCAGCGGAAAAATGTGGCCGGGCTGGACGATGTCGCTCGGCGCAGCATTCTTCGCTGCGGCTGCCTGCACGGTGCGTGCACGGTCGTGCGCGGAGATGCCCGTGGTCACACCCTCGGCCGCCTCGATCGACAGCGTGAAAGCGGTACCGTGCGGGCTGCGGTTGTCCTGCACCATCAGCGGCAGATTGAGCTGGCGGCAGCGTGCTTCGCTCAGCGCCAGACAGATCAGGCCGCGGCCGTAACGAGCCATGAAGTTGATCGTCTCGGGTGTGATGTGCTCGGCGGCGATGACCAGATCGCCTTCGTTCTCGCGATCTTCTTCGTCGACAAGGATGACCATCTTGCCGGCGCGGATGTCGGCGATGATTTCCTGAGTGGGGCTGACGCTCATGTGTATAGGGTCTTTGAAGGGGTGACTATTGTAATCGGTAAGGCATGGACAACTCCATCTTCCGGCATTATAGGGAATTCAGACAGATCGGCTGTCAGCCATTGCGGTAGCTCCGACGGCGGTTTCAGCTTGATCTCACCATGAAAAGCCGCGATACTGAAAAACCATGTCGATACAGTGGAACAGGCTTTTATGAGAATTTCCCAGCCAATAAGCGGGCTACCGCTGCTGCTTGCGATGCTTTGTTGTTTTATCACTGCTCCAGTTTTTGCAGGAGAGGCAGGCTTTGTGACTTTTCTGTCAGGTGCGGTCAGTGTGCTTTCCCCGGATGGAACAACCCGCATACTTTACAAGGGAGCCCCGCTCAATCAGGGCGACACTGCCATTACAGGGAAAAACGGGCGGATCGAAGTTCGTTTCAGTGATGACGCACAGGTCAAGCTGCATCCCGGATCGCAGTTCCGGATCGACGAGTATTCGTATAAAGGCAAAGTCGACGGCAATGAGCGGGGTATATTCAGTTTGCTCAAGGGGAGCCTGCGTACCATTACCGGCATGATCGGCAAGGCCAACAGAAGCGCCTACTCCGTGGTTACTCCGACAGCCACCATCGGTATTCGTGGTACCGAATACACGGCAACGGTCGAAAATGGTCTGCGTGTAAGCGTGATACGCGGGGAAATCAGCCTCGACAATAATGCAGGCAGCTTTGCCGTATCGGAAGGCCAAAGTGCATTCGTCAGCAGTGTTGATACCGCGCCAAAATATCTGCAATCCGATAGCGCTGCCGCCGGCCGCGGCAGCAATTCAGGCGCAGCTTCCGGCACCCGAATCACGGGCAACACCCGAATCGACGCTAAAACAAGCGGGACGACCGCCGTTGCGGCTGGACAGGGAAACAAGGCCGCCAATCAGGCTGGAGTGATCGGCGGGGAATGACATCGGGCATTGTTACTCATGAATGTCCGCCGTATTCCGGAGTCTGCATCCTCTCGATATAACGCGCAATCAGGTCAACTTCCAGATTGACGCAGCTACCGGCGGTGAGGTTGCGCAGGGTAGTGACGGTGATGGTGTGCGGGATCAGGTTGATTGAAAACTCTGCACCATTCACTGCATTGGTAGTCAGGCTGACGCCATTTACGGTGATTGAACCCTTGCGTGCGATGTATTTTGCCAGTGCTTGCGGCGCGCGGATGATCAGTTCGTGAGATTCACCGAGCGGTGCAAATTTCACGACTTCACCAACGCCATCAACATGACCGCTGACCAGGTGGCCGCCGAGACGGTCTGCAAGGCGCAGGGCTTTTTCCAGATTGACCTCCTGCAATGTGTCGAGGCCGACCGTGCAGTCAAGCGTCTCGCGCGAGACGTCGATTTTGTAGCTCGCAGCGGATTTTTCGACGACCGTCAGGCATACGCCGTCATGCGCGATCGAATCGCCGATGACAACATCAGAAAGATCAAGCGTGGGTGCTTCGACCGTCAGACGCAGGCCACGCTCAAGTGTTTGCAAGTGGGATATTTTGCCGATGGCGGCGACGATGCCGGTGAACATGAGAATATCCTGCCGAAAAGAATCGCGATTATACGTTCCTGCATACTTGGCTGGCGTTGAACGTCAGGGCACGCCCTTCAGTACGCCGAGAAACTCCTCGGGCGGCTGATAGCCGATAACGCGCCGCTCCGAAATTTCCTGACCTTTGGCATCGAAAAAAATGATACCAGGTGGACCGAACAGGTCGAAGTGCTTGAGCAGCGCCTTGTCATCATCGCTGTTGTCGGTGACATCCACCTGCAGCAGAAGCATTTTATTCAGGCGTTCGATCACCGCCGGGTCGCTGAAAGTCATGCGCTCCATCTCCTTGCACGAGGCGCACCAGTCGGCATAGAAATCAAGCATCACCGGCCGCCCGGCACTTTTGACGCGCGCATTGAGTTCCTCAATCGATTTCACCCGCACGAATTTGACTGCACCGTGGCCGGTGTTGTCTGCCGAAGCAGATGTCGCCGCGCTACGTAAAAAGGACAGTGGTTGCCATGGATCGCGGCTGCCACCAAGGGCGCCAAGCAGTAGCGCCGCTCCACTAAGCAGTGCAATCACGCCGAGTCCTTTGCCGAGTTTTTGCCAGCCGCGTGTATGCACCGGCAGCGGGTCGAGTGCGTGCAGATAGATCGCCGAAAATATCAGCAGGGCAGCCCATGCCAGCATTTGCGCCACGGCGGGGACGACCGGCGAGACCAGCGAGATCGCTACGCCGAGCAGAAGTACACCGAAGAACTTGTTGACTGCTTCCATCCACGGCCCGGGTTTTGGCAGCAGATGGCGTGCCGAGGTACCGATGAGAATCAGTGGCAACCCCATGCCGAGTCCCATGGCGAAGAGTGCGCCACCACCTAGCAGGGCATCGTGGCTTTTGGCGATATACATCAGTGCGCCGGCCAGCGGCGCAGCAACACAGGGGCCGACGATGATTGCTGACAGCGCGCCCATCAGAATTACGCCGTGCAGGCTGCCGCCTTGCTGGCGATTGGCCTCGTCTGACAGCTTGCTTTGCAGGAAGTTCGGCAACTGGAGCTCGTAGAAGCCGAACATCGACAGCGCCAGCACGATAAAGACGAGTGCGAAACCGCCGAGCACCCATGCGTTCTGCATTGCACTGGAAAGCAGCGTACCCGACAGACCCGCAGCAACACCGAATATTGCATAGGTCAATGCCATGCCAAATACATAGGTCATGGACAGTACGAAGGCGCGCGATTTGCTGATGTCATGGCCGTGGCCGACGATGATGCCGGAGATGATCGGCACCATCGGGAACATGCATGGCGTAAATGCCAGCGCCAGGCCGGAGCCGAAAAAGAACAGCAGGATGGTCCACAGGCTGGCATTTTTCAGGAGGCGTGCGATGCGCGAGGTTTCGTCGCCGGCGGCAGGAGCTGTCCTGGCAGAGTCGATCGTATTGGCAGTATTGTCGGCGTCCGGCACCAGGCTCATCTGCGGCACCGGAAGTTGTGCGCTCTGCGCCAGCGGCGTCAATGACACCAGCGCCTGCTGCGACAGTGGTGGATAGCAGACACCCATGTCGGCGCAACCCTGCGAGCGAACTTTCAGAGTGAGCGCGGATGCTCCGCTGGTTTGAATGATGGGGAGCAGAATACTCACTTCATTGTGGTAGACCTCGAGTTTGCCGAAATTTTCGTCATCCTTGATCGTCCCCGCCGGAAATTGTGGTGCGCCAAGTTTGACCGTTGCGGGTTCGACATCGAAGCTGATCTTGTTTTGGTACATGTAATAGCCGTCGGCGATTTGCCAGTGCGCTTCGATGGTTGTGGCGTCGACGGTGCGGGCGGAGAACTTAAAAGCCTGCGCCGGATCAAGGGGTTCCTTGCCCGCCATGGACAGACCGGTGAAGAGCAAGAGCAGCAGGGGCAGGAGCAATCGAAATCTATTCAGCATGGTGACGTGTGTGCAGCGGTGGGCATGTCAGAGGTGTCGGATAAAGTTTCTGCGGCAACCCAGCCAAGGTATTCCGGCAAGCCGCAGTCGATTGGGACTGCGATGATCTCGGGAAGTTCATAAGGGTGCTGCGCACGAATGCAGGCTTCAAGCGCGGTATAGACATTCGCGGTGGTCTTGATGAGCAGTGGGATTTCTGTTGCCTGTTCAACCTTTCCCTGCCAGCGATATACCGACTGGCAAGGCGCCAGAATATTCACACAGGCCGCCAGATGCCGTTCGATCAGCAGGGCGGCAAGTTTCTGCGCGCTGACGGCGTCGGGTAGTGAGGTCAGCACGATGAGAATCTCCGATGGGTGAGGCGAGGCGATCATGGTGCAATTCTACCGCGTAAAATACGCCCCGATCCGTCTCGATCCCGTGTGCCCCGGGCGGATTGTGCCGTATCATCCGGCATTTGCAGCAAGCACTGGTTTCCGAATCTTCAGTTCAATGAAGATCGATCACAGTAGCGGATCTGCATACATAACCTGTCCATAGCGAATTGAGCATGCTCCCGCTCCGGCGCATCTTTGCGAGTCAACTCGGCCAGAATATCCTTGCCAACTACCTGGCGGTAGTGTGGATGGGTGCGCTGAGTCTGGCACTTATTCCCCTCTATCTCAAACGCCTCGGTGCAGAGCAGTGGGGTGTGGTGGCGATCTGCATGGCAATCCAGGGTTTTCTGAGTTTGCTGGATGCCGGCCTTGCCCAGATCATGCCGCGCGATATCGCACGCGTGGCCGGAGACCGGGCTGCCGAGGCGCGGGTTTTTCGGGTTTTTGCGCATGCTTATCTTGGCCTGGGGCTCGCTGGTTTTGTGCTTGGACAGGCTGGCGTGTCCTGGCTGGTTGCGCATTGGTTCAACCAAGGCCAGGGTCTCGGACATGGTGCCGAGTTGGCGTTGCGGCTGGTGCTGGTGCAGTTTTTGTTCCAGTTTGCGAACAATGCAAATACAGGTTACTGGAACGGTTTACAGGCACAGAAGCTTGCCAATTTTCGCCAATGCGCATTTGCCACTGTCAAACATGCGGGCGCACTGTGTTTGGTGTACATGTGGCGCGCGGATGCGCTGGCCTATCTCGCGCCTTTCGCACTGGTTTCCGTGCTGGAATGGGCGATAAACCGCCGTACGGTGCGAAATGGGCTGGGACTGGGAAAACTGGTCGGTGGAGAAGTCTCTGTTGCCGATTTCCGGGCACTGGGCCGCGAGGCGGGGGCGCTGGCACTGGGCGTGTTGATCGGAATGCTGGTTTCGCAGATCGACCGCATTGTGCTGTCACGATCGGTAGATATTGCTGCCTATGGGCGCTATGTGGTTGTCGCCACCCTGGGTCTGGCTTTCATGCAATTGCAGTATCCGCTGATGCGTGCCTTTTTCCCGCGTATCGCGCGCGCCGATGCTGGTGGCGACGGTTATTCCATGTGGCAACTCGGCGGCGGCGTGTTTGTGCTGTGCGTGCTACCCTGCGCCCTCGTTGCAGCGGTAGCGCCATGGCTGCTGAATGCATGGACCGGCGATTCGCAGATTGCCGCTGAAGGTAGCCTGCCGCTGCGTCTGATTCTCGGCGCGGTGGCGGTGAATGCCATGTATCAACTGATTTACCAGCGCATCCTTTCACGGGGGCATTGGCGTTTGGTGGTGCTGATAAATTTGGCGATGTTGGCAGTGGTCACGCCAGTGGCGCTTGTTGCCGCGCCGACGTATGGAATTGCCGCAGGCGGGATGGCATGGGCGGCCGGCGCTCTGGTGCAACTCGGGCTTGGCTTGATTTGGTGGTTCAGAACTCCTGCGGCTAGGTCCAACACATGAAAATCCTTTGTGCATTCGGAAAATTTGCGTATGGAAATGCATTACGCGGCGAGTCCTACGAATATGTGAATTTTCTTGCCGCCTTGCGGAGTCTGGGACATGAAGTTGCCTTCTTTGATACGCTTGACCGGAGTGAGTACGCAAATTTTGCCGAGCTCAACAGAGCCTTTCTCAAGATCGCCGCGCTTGAAAAGCCGGATGTTATCTTCTGTGTTCCAGTGCACTACGAGATATGGGTCGAAACTCTGGCTCTGGCCAAACGGGCGACGGGTGCCTGTCTGATTGCCTGGGCAACGGACGATTCCTGGAAATATGAAGAATCCTCCCGCTTTCTTGCAGCAAGCTTCGATATCTTTGCCACGACGTATCGTTCCGCATTAAACAAGGCTACACATGACGGCCTTGCAAATTTCATTCTGACGCAGTGGGCTGCACCGGGCAGCATGCTACTGCCACCGAAACCTGCGAGCGCTTGTCGTTATCCGGTCAGCTTCATCGGCGCTGCCTATGGAAATCGCCGAAAGTGGGTAGACGGTTTGCGCCAGCGGGGAATCGAAGTCAGTTGCTTCGGGCATGGCTGGGCAGCCGGGACGGTGCCGGCTGCGGACATTCCACGCATCATCAACGATTCGGTACTCAGCCTCAATTTTGGGGATTCCGATCTTGTGTTGCAGGGGTGGCGTATCGTGCGCAGCCGACAGATCAAGGCCCGTGTGTTCGAGGTTCCCGCCGCTGGCGGGTGTTTGTTGACCGAACCTGCCGAAGGACTCGAGGAGTATTTTGTCGCGGGAGAGGAAATCGAAACCTTTGTCGGCCTGGATGCGCTTGCAGCAAAAATCAGGCGGCTGCATGAAGCGCCGGAAATTCGTGATCGAATTGCTCTTGCCGGATATCGACGAACATCCATGCAACACACCTACGAGATTCGCCTGCGCCAGTTGCTGGATAGCGCCGTAGTTGGCAAGCCGGATAAAATTGACTGGACAGCCTTCGAGGCACTGGTTGCTGCGCATTGCACAGGCGTGGCATTAAAAATATTGAGAGCGCTGATGGTATTGCCCTGCCAATTGTTTTTTGGAAAACAGCGTGGCCGGCGTGCGGCACGACGTCTTTTCTTCGAGTTGAGCTGGCGCATTGTCGGGCATCGCACCTATGGCGCGGCCGGTTTGCCAGGGCGGCTGTTTTTTGAAGAAAGCTGAGACATGAGATGTCTCCGATGATGCCGGATGATCTCCGGAAAGTCGCACCGATTTCAGTGGTGATCCCCTGTTATCGATGCGGCGCCACCATTGACAGGGCGGTTGCCTCTGTTCTTGCACAATCATTGCCTGTTGCCGAGATCATTCTCGTCGATGACGCGAGTGGAGACGATACGCTGGAGATATTGACAGGCATTCGCGAGCGTTGTGGGAGCGAACTGATTCGCATTGTCGAGGCCAGCACAAATTGCGGCCCTGGTGAGGCCCGCAATCTTGGCTGGGCAGAAGCTTTGCAGCCATGGATCGCATTTCTGGATGCCGACGATGCATGGCATCCAGAAAAAGTCGAGATTCAGTATCGATGGTTATTGGACCATCCGGATGCAGTTCTGTGCGCACACCAGACGATTGTTGCCCAATCCACTGAATGGCCGCTACCCGCAAAAATCACCGCCAGGCCGATTGATCCCGCACGGCTACCGTATTCAAATATCATTCCAACACGATCGGTAATCGTGCGAAGGGATGTTCCGTGCAGATTCTATCCGGGCAAGCGATATGCGGAAGATTTTGCGCTCTGGCTGAAGATCATCCTGTCAAACCATCCGGCGTACAAGCTCGATGTGCCGCTGGCATGCTCGTTTCGTCCGGAATTCAGTGGCGCCGGATTAAGTGCCAGATTATGGCTGGTGGAAAAGGGTGAGATGGATACTCTGCGTACAATCCACGCAGAGGGATTGATGGGAATCTCTACGTATCTATTGGCGCTCTCCTGGTCTTTGCTAAAATTTGCCAGAAGGGTTCTTCTTCGAAGAATGTTTTGTATGAATCGTGACGTCAACCGGAAGCGTCCTCAATAAATCAAACGATGGCAATCCCGCAGAGAATCTGTTTCGTCGTGACCAGCCCGTTCACGATCCGGGTATTCATGCTCAGGCATCTGGAGGCGCTGGCTGCCAGATACGATGTCACCATAATTTTCAATCCAGCCGAATCGCCGGGTATTCCACTGCATTTCGACAGCAGAATCCACCTTGTCGAACTGGACATTAACCGCAGAATTTCGTTATGGAATGATTTGGGGGGATTCATCTCCCTGCTGCGAATATTCCGGCGCGAGCGCTTTTTCGTCGTCCATACCATCACCCCGAAAGCCGGATTGCTTGGGCAGATCGCTGCGTGGATGGGGCGCGTTCCATTCCGGGTACACACCTTCACCGGACAGGTCTGGGTAACCCGGCAGGGGATCTTCAGATTTATTTTGAAAATGGTCGACAAGCTGTACGCAGCCTGCGCAACGCATGTGCTTGTCGATAGTCCGTCACAACGCGATTTTCTCGTCGAGCAGGGAATCCTGCCGGATGGGCGTGGATTGGTTCTCGGCGGTGGATCGATCTCGGGAGTCGATGTCGAGAGATTTACTCCTGACGCATTATCCCGGCAGAAAATTCGCGGGCAATTGGGGATCCCCGAAGATGCCGTATTGTTTCTCTACGTTGGACGGCTCAAGCGCGACAAGGGGCTACTGGATATTGCCGAGGCCTTTTCTCAACATGCGCAGCACCACCCGGATTCCTGGTGGTTGATCGTCGGACCAGATGAGGAAATGCTTGCTCCGGCAATCATGGACTGCTGTGCCCGCGTATCCGACCGTCTGCGAATTCTCGGCTATACCGATACCCCGGAGTGTTACATGGCGGCCGCAGATGTGCTCTGCTTGCCCAGTTATCGCGAGGGTTTCGGTTCCGTCATTCTTGAAGCGGCCGCCTGCGGAATCCCATCGATTGCTTCGCGGATATTTGGCATTACCGATGCCATCGTCGGCCGTGAGACCGGGCTTTTGCACAAGGTGGGAGATGTCCAGGAAATAACCCAACTTCTGGATGAACTTGCCGACGACCGATTACTCAGGGAACGAATGGGCTCGTCGGCAAGACTCCGGGTTGTGCGGGATTTTTCCGCAGAAGCTGTGACGAATGCCCTGTTGTCTTTCTATGAAAAATTTTCCATTCCGGCGGGTATTGTCAGGCCTTCGAAATACCTGCAGCAATACCCCGAGCGGCGCCGGCCGGGGAATGAAACCAGAATGGTTACCGCCGTCATCGTCAACTACAACAGCGGAGATCTTCTGGCAGTGTGCGTCGCCTCTCTGCTTGCCTCGACGGAGCGGGTGAGGGTCGTGGTATCGGACAATGGGTCGAGCGATGACAGTCTGGTACGTCTGTCGGCATTGTGCGGTGACGACGAGAGGCTCATTATCGTTCGAAATGGCGCCAACCTTGGATTTTCCCTCGGTTGCAACATTGGCTTGTCCCATGCCGTCGGCGATTATGTGCTGTTCATTAACCCGGATTGCGTGGTGCCGGTGGCGGCGATCGGGCAGATGCGTGCACTTATGGATGCCCATCCAGAAGCCGGCATGGCCGGTTGCATGGTGCGTAATCCAGACGGTTCCGAGCAGGCGGGTTGTCGGCGATATGTGCCGACTCCGCAGCGTTCAATGGCCAGGGTGCTGCGCCTGAACCGGCTCTTTCCTGGAAAGCAGATATTCGAGACCTTTAACATGAAAGGCACGCCATTGCCGGCTCGCGCAGAAAGTATCGAAGCGATCTCCGGTGCTTTCATGTTTGTGCGGCATTCAGTTCTGGATCGGGTCGGGTCGTTCGATGAGCGTTATTTCCTGCATTGTGAAGATCTCGATTTGTGCATACGTTTTACGCGCGCCGGACATACCATTCTGTTCGATCCAAATATTGAAATCACTCATCTCAAGGGTGGGAGCCGCGCCTTACCATTCTTTGTAGAGTGGCACAAACACAAGGGAATGGTGCGCTTTTACCGCCTGCATTTCCGTGACCGCTATCCGTGGCTACTGATGCTTCTGGTCGTTTTAGCCGTTGCCCTGCGATTTGTTCTGATGACGCCATGGCTGCTGTTCCAGCGCGGTCGCGTAGATATTCTCGATCCACGGATTATCGGAAATCGCTACGGTGGACTCTGGCGCAACAACGAATCGCCAACCGCACGACGAACTGTCATCGTTAGCGGTGCGACCAGCGAGATCGGTCATTTTTTGCTGCCACGGCTTGTTGAATCAGGGTATCGCGTGATCGCCCTGAGCCGCAATGTTGCACCGGACTGGAAGAACGAAGTTTCCGATGAAATTTTCTGGCTCAGGGCTGATATCAGCGACACTTCCTCACTTGCCGTACTGCCTTCCGCATCTTTTCTGATACATCTGGCGCCGCTGATAATTCTGCCGGAGCAGATTGCCGCATTCTCCGCAATCGGTGTGAAACGCGTCATCGCCATCAGTTCGTCGAGCAAATTGAGCAAGGCAGAATCGCCGGTTGCCGCCGAGCGTGCCTATGCCACTCGCCTGGCATTCGCCGAGCGATCGCTCGGCGAATATTGTGCGGAGAGCGACATGGCGTGGACGGTTTTCCGGCCGACGATGATTTATGGCCGTGGCATGGATCGGAACATTACCTTGATTCGCCGCTGGATCAAGGTAATGCGGGTTTGCCCTTTGCTGGGCGATGGGAGTGGCCTGCGCTGTCCGGTTCATGCAGAAGATCTTGCTGCAGCATGTATGGCTGTTCTGAAAAACCCGCATACCTTCAATAAATTCTACGAACTGAGCGGTGGAGAAATCCTGACTTATCGAACAATGGTGAAGCGGATTTTCGACAGTGTGCACATGAAGCCGCGCTTCATCAGGATTTCCCCTACGTTCTTCAAGACGGCATTGCAACTGATTGCGCTGCTTCCACGTTATGGTGACTTCAATATTGCCATGGCGCTGCGCATGAACGAGAACCTCAATTATTCCCATGATGCGGCACGGGAGGATTTCGGTTATCGGCCGAGGAATTTCTCCCCCTGATTCCACCTTATTCATTATTTTCTTTCAGGCCGGTATCGCTTGCTACAATCGCAGGGTGAACATTTTGCGCAACATCTACCTCGTCGGCCTGATGGGTGCCGGCAAGACCACTATCGGCCGCCAGCTTGCCAAGCGGCTCGACATGCGTTTTGCCGATTCCGATCATGAAATCGAGGCGCGCACCGGCGTCCGCATTCCGCTAATTTTCGAGATTGAAGGCGAGGCCGGTTTTCGCAAACGCGAATCGCAAGTGCTGCTCGAATTGACTCAACAGAAGGATCTGGTGCTGGCAACGGGCGGCGGTGCGATACTCGACCCAAATAATCGTGCGCAGCTGGCAGATAGCGGGCTGGTCGTCTATTTGTGTGTGCAGCCGCGACAGCTTTGGGAGCGCACGCGCCATGACACGAACCGTCCGCTGCTGCAAGTTGATGATCCGCTGCTTCGCTTGCAGGAGTTGTATGCGCAGCGTGATCCGCTATACCGCGAGATAGCCGATATTACCGTCGCAGGTGGCAGCGGCGGATCTCAGCAACTGGTCAAACAGCTTGAATGTGAGGTACGCAACCGATGCGCAGCCTGAATGTCAGCCTGGGCGCACGCGCCTATCCGATTCACATCGGTGCCGGCCTGTTGCGCCGGTCCGCATTGATTCTCGAGCATCTGCCGACGCCGCGTGCCATGATCGTCAGCAACAGTACCGTGGCGCCGCTTTACCTGGAAACACTGGCAGTGCCGCTGCGCGAAGCCGGCGTGACTCTGACACAAATCATTCTGCCTGACGGCGAGCAATACAAGAACGGGGAAACCCTCAATTCAATTTACGATGCCCTGCTGACTCAACGCTGCGATCGCTCGACGACGATCATTGCGCTGGGCGGTGGCGTCATCGGCGACCTCTCCGGTTTTGCCGCGGCCAGCTATCAGCGCGGTGTGCCGTTCATTCAGATTCCGACAACGCTGCTGGCGCAGGTTGATTCCTCTGTCGGTGGCAAGACCGGTATCAATCATCCGCGTGGCAAGAACATGATCGGCGCCTTCTGGCAGCCGCGACTGGTGCTCGCTGATACCGACACACTCCAGACTCTGCCGGAGCGCGAGCTTTCCGCCGGTCTCGCCGAAGTCATCAAGTACGGCCTGATCCGCGACCTGCCGTTCCTCGAATGGCTTGAGGCGAACATGGATCTCCTGCGTGCCCGCGACAGCGTTGCGCTGTCGTACGCTGTCGAGCATTCCTGCCGCAACAAGGCCGAGGTCGTCGCCGCCGACGAATTCGAGACGGCGAAGGAGGGCGGCCGTGCCTTGCTGAATCTCGGCCACACCTTCGGTCATGCCATAGAAACCGGCGTCGGTTACGGCGAATGGTTACATGGCGAGGCTGTGGCGGCAGGCATGCTGATGGCCGCCGAACTCTCACACCGCCTTGGTTGGCTGGGTAAGACTGATGTTGCGCGCATCCGTCGTTTGCTGGTGCGTGCCGGTTTGCCCGTACGGGGTGCAGCGCTTGGTGCCGAGCGCTATCTGGAACTGATGGGCCACGACAAGAAAGTTGTCGCCGGCCGCCTGCGTCTCGTGCTGCTGCGTAGCATCGGCGAAGCCGTCACATGGAGCGATGCGTCACGCGAGGATATCGTTGCCACCATCGAGGCATGCTGTCATGAGTGATCTTGCCTGCTATGCCGTAAGCATCGAGAATTCGCGTGGCCGGGCGGTTGCCGAGCCGGCGCCGGTGGAGCGCAGCGAGTTTCAACGCGATCGTGACCGCATCGTCCATTCATCGGCTTTTCGCCGCCTCGAATACAAGACCCAGGTATTCGTCAATCACGAGGGCGACCTGTTCCGCACGCGGCTGACGCACAGTATCGAAGTCGCGCAGATTGCCCGAGGCATCGCGCGGGCACTGCATCTCAACGAAGATTTGGTCGAAGCGATCTCGCTGGCGCACGATCTTGGCCACACACCGTTCGGCCATGCGGGACAGGATGCACTGAACGAATGCATGCAGAAGCACGACGAAAGCGATGGCGGTGGTTTCGAGCACAATCTGCAAAGCCTGCGCATTGTCGATCTGCTTGAGGAAAACTACGGTGACTTTAACGGTCTTAATCTGTGCTTTGAGACACGTGAAGGCATTCTCAAGCACTGTTCGCCGCAAAAGGCGCGCGGGCTTGGTGAAGTCGGCCGGCGATTTCTCGAAAACCACCGGCCATCTCTCGAAGCGCAGATCTGCAATCTTGCCGATGCCATCGCCTACAACAATCACGACATTGATGACGGCTTGCGCTCCGGCCTGATTTCGCTGGAACAACTCGCCGGTGTGGAGGCTTTCGCGCAGCCCAGCGAGGAGGTGCTGCGCAAGCATCCGGAGATTGCCGGAAGGCGGCGGATTCACGAAACCATCCGGCGTATGATCAATGCACAGGTTATTGATCTGATCAGCGAGACACGACGCAATATTGCTTGCGAGAATCCACAATCTCTCGATGCCGTTCGTACCGCACCGCCACTTGCGGCATTTAGTACGGCAATGCATGCGCAGCAGCGCGCCCTGAAAATATTTTTGCGCGACAACCTGTATCGCCATTATCAGGTGTTGCGCATGACCAACAAGGCACGACGCATCATCGGTGATCTGTTCGGCGCCTTCATCGAATCGCCGGACCTGCTGCCGCCGCAATATCAGGCAATGGCCAGGGAAAATTGCCACAGGGCAGTGGCCGACTATATTGCCGGCATGACTGACCGCTACGCGATTCGTGAGCATCGTCGGCTCTTCGCCGTGGGTGAAATCTGATCTGTCTTGTTGCGCTGCAGCGGATTGAATTTGACAGCGTTTGGCAGTATATTTGCGTGTTCGTCCACTTGATTCAGAGAAGCCGGAGTAGTTTCCAGGCAAAACTTGCGGAACTCTCTGGCTTTTTACTCTCTGCGCGACGTTCTCCTGTCTAGACATTTAGGAAAAAGAGATGGTTCTCCCCCAGCGCCAGGGCCTTTATGACCCTGCCAATGAGCACGACGCCTGCGGTGTAGGCTTTGTCGCACACATCAAAAATCAGCAAAGCCATGCGATTGTCGAGCAGGGTCTGCAGATTCTCAAGAACCTCACGCACCGCGGCGCGGTAGGCGCCGATCCAAAAGCGGGTGATGGTTCCGGCATCCTGCTGCAGATTCCCGATGGTTTCTTTCGCGAGGAAATGGCGAAACAGGGCGTGCCCCTGCCGCCGATCGGCGAATATGGTGTCGGCATGGTGTTTCTGCCGCGCGAGGAAGCCTCGCGCATGGCCTGTCAGGAAGAGATCGAGCGCGCGGTGCGTGCTGAAGGGCAGGTCGTCCTTGGCTGGCGCAATGTGCCTGTCGACAATTCCGTGCTCGGTGAATCGGTCAAGCTGATCGAGCCGCTGACCCGGCAGATTTTCATTGGCCGCGGTTCCGACGTGTTCGTCACCGATGCCCTCGAACGCAAGCTCTACATCATCCGCAAGCGCTCTGGCCATGCGATCCAGACACTGCAACTCAAGCACGGCAAGGAGTTTTACGTGCCGTCGTTTTCGGCGCGCACGATTGTCTACAAGGGTTTGCTGCTGGCCGACCAGGTTGGCAATTATTATCGCGACCTGATGGATCCACGCGTCGTCTCGGCGCTGGCGCTGGTGCATCAGCGCTTTTCGACCAATACCTTCCCGACCTGGGATCTTGCGCATCCCTTCCGCTTCATCGCCCACAATGGCGAAATCAACACGCTGCGCGGCAACGTCAACTGGATTCACGCTCGCGAGCAGGCCATCTCCTCGGCAGTGCTCGGTGCCGACCTGGAAAAGGTCTGGCCGCTGATTTACGACGGCCAGTCTGATTCAGCCTCCTTCGATAACGCCTTCGAACTGCTGGTGATGGGCGGCTATTCGCTGGCCCAGGCGATGATGATGATGATTCCCGAAGCCTGGGAAAAGCACGCGCTGATGGACGAGAATCGCCGCGCCTTCTACGAATACCATGCGGCGATGATGGAGCCGTGGGACGGTCCCGCCGCAGTGGCGTTCACCGATGGCCGGCAGATTGGTGCCACGCTCGACCGCAATGGTCTGCGCCCGGCGCGTTATCTCATCACCAGCGACGATCTCGTCATCATGGCTTCCGAGTCTGGTGTGCTGCCAGTCCCTGAGTCGAAGATCATCAAGAAGTGGCGCCTGCAACCGGGCAAGATGTTCCTCATCGACCTGATTCAGGGACGCATCATCGAGGACAAGGAAATCAAGGACTCGCTGGCCAACGCCAAGCCGTACCGCGAGTGGATCGATCGCATCCGCATCAAGCTCGATGAAATCTCCACCGACGGCAAGCCGACCGAGACCTCCGCATCGCTGCTCGATTGCCAGCAGGCTTTCGGTTATAGCAAGGAGGACATCAAGTTCATTCTCGACCCGATGGCGCAAAATGGCGAGGAAGCACTCGGCTCAATGGGTAACGACGCCGCGCTGCCGGTGCTCTCGGCGCGCAACAAGCCGTTCTACAACTACTTCAAACAGCTTTTCGCGCAGGTGACCAATCCGCCGATCGATCCGATCCGCGAAGAGATCGTCATGTCGCTGACATCGTTCATCGGGCCGAAGCCAAACCTGCTCGGACTGGCTGACATCAATCCGCCGATCCGTCTCGAAGTCTCGCAGCCGGTGCTCTCCAGCGCCGACATGACGACGATTCGCGATATCGAGCGCTACACCAGCAACAAGTTTCGTTCCTACCGGCTCGACATCTGTTATCCAGTGACCTGGGGCAGCGCCGGCATCGAGGCACGTCTCGCCTCACTGGCGGCCGAGGCTGAAGACGCGGTGCGTTCCGGACACAACATCCTGATTGTCACCGATCGTCGCATTGATGCCGAGCACATGGCGATTCCCGCGCTGCTGGCAACCTCTGCCGTGCATCAGCATCTGGTCAAGCGCGGACTGCGCACCAGCGCCGGTCTTATCGTGTCGACTGGTTCGGCGCGTGAGGTACATCACTTCGCGCTGCTCGGCGGCTACGGTGCCGAGGCTGTGCATCCCTGGCTGGCGCTGGAAACCTTGTGCGACATGGCGAATGGCGATGCGGCGAAGGCGGAAAAGTACACCAAAAACTTCACCAAGGCGATCGGCAAGGGCCTGATGAAGGTGATGTCGAAGATGGGTATTTCGACCTACATGTCGTATACCGGTGCGCAGATTTTTGAAGCCGTCGGCCTGCAGCGCGCCTTCCTCGACAAGTATTTCACCGGCACGCCGAGCAACATCGAAGGCATCGGTGTTTTCGAAGTTGCCGAAGAAGCGTTGCACATGCATCGCCGAGCTTTCGGTCGCGACGAGATATTGGTGAATATGCTCGACGCCGGTGGTGAATATGCATTCCGTGTGCGCGGCGAAGATCACATGTGGACGCCGGATGCGATTGCCAAATTGCAGCATGCGACACGCAGTGGCAAGACCGACACCTACAAGGAATACGCGAAAATCATCAACGATCAGACGCGCCGGCACCTGACGTTGCGCGGCCTGTTCGACATCAAGCAGGCCGGTTCGCCGGTACCGCTTGACGAGGTTGAGTCGGCGAAGGAAATCGTCAAGCGTTTCGCCACCGGTGCCATGTCGCTCGGCTCGATCTCCACCGAGGCGCACACCACGCTGGCGATCGCCATGAACCGCATTGGCGGCAAGTCGAACACCGGCGAAGGTGGTGAGGATGCAGCACGCTTTGCGCCGATCACGGGTGGCGAGAATCTCTCGCAAATTATCGGCAAGGGACGCATCGAACGGGATATCGAACTCAAGACCGGCGATTCGTTGCGCTCGAAGATCAAGCAGGTTGCCTCCGGCCGTTTCGGTGTGACCGCCGAATATCTGGCCAGCGCCGAGCAAATCCAGATCAAGATGGCGCAGGGTGCGAAGCCCGGCGAAGGCGGCCAGTTACCCGGCCATAAGGTTTCCGAGTACATCGGTTTCCTGCGTCATTCGGTCCCGGGTGTCGGCCTGATCTCGCCGCCGCCGCATCACGATATCTATTCGATCGAGGATCTGGCGCAACTGATTCACGATCTGAAAAATGCCAACAGCAAGGCATCGATCTCCGTCAAGCTGGTCTCGGAAGTCGGCGTCGGTACCGTGGCTGCAGGCGTCTCCAAGGCCAAGGCCGACCATGTGGTCATCGCCGGGCATGACGGCGGCACTGGCGCATCGCCGATCTCATCGATCAAGCATGCCGGCACACCGTGGGAACTCGGCCTTGCCGAAACCCAGCAGACGCTGGTGCTGAACGGTCTGCGTGGACGTATCCGCGTGCAGGTCGACGGCCAATTGAAGACCGGTCGCGATGTGTTGATCGGCGCGCTACTTGGTGCCGACGAGTTCGGTTTTGCCACCGCACCGCTGGTTGTCGAAGGCTGCATCATGATGCGCAAATGCCATCTGAATACCTGCCCGGTCGGGGTGGCGACACAGGATCCGCAATTGCGCAAGAAGTTCACCGGTCAGCCCGAGCATGTCGTCAATTATTTCTTCTTTGTTGCCAAGGAAGTGCGTGAATTGATGGCGCAGATGGGTGTCCGCCGCTTCGACGATCTGATCGGACGCGCCGACCTGCTCGATAAACGCGCGGCCATCGATCACTGGAAGGCCAAGGGGCTGGACTTTTCGAAGATTTTCTACATGTCGCAGCTCTCCACTAACGATGCGCGCCGCCACTGCGAAGAACAGGATCACGGCCTTGACAGCGCGCTTGATCACCAGTTACTGGCCAAGGCGCAGCCGGCCATCGAGCGCGGTGAAAAAGTGGTCATCGAAAGTGCCATCAAAAATATCAACCGCACCTGCGGCACCATGCTCTCGCATGCGGTTGCCAGCCGTTACGGCCACGCCGGTCTGCCCGACGACACCATCACCGTGAAGCTCACCGGCAGTTCCGGCCAGAGTTTCGGCGCGTTCCTGGCGCATGGTGTAACGCTCGACCTGACCGGCGAAGCCAACGACTATGTTGGCAAGGGGCTCTCCGGCGGTCGTATCGTGGTGCGCCCACATCCGGATTTTGTTGGCGAATCGAATGGCAACATCATTATCGGGAATACCGTGATGTATGGTGCAGTCGCCGGTGAGGCATTTTTCAGCGGTGTTGCCGGCGAGCGCTTCTGCGTGCGTAACTCGGGCGGCACAACGATTGTCGAAGGTGTCGGCGATCACGGCTGCGAATACATGACCGGCGGCACGGTCGTCGTGCTCGGCAATACCGGCCGCAATTTCGCTGCCGGCATGAGTGGCGGTGTCGCCTACGTTCTCGATGTCGATGGCACCTTCGCATCGCGGTGCAACCCATCGATGGTGGCGCTTGAAGCGATCGGCAGGCTTGACTCAACCGATGCCGGAGATGTCGACACACGTCACCTCGGCCGTATTGACGAGGAACTGCTCAAGTCGCTGATCGAGCGTCATGCTGCCTACACCGGCAGCAAGATCGCGCAGAGCGTGCTTGGTAACTGGAGCACCTATCGCGACAAGTTCGTCAAGGTCATGCCGAACGAATATCGCCGGGCGCTCAAGGAGCTTGCTGCGGCGAAAAAAGCCGAGAAGGAGGCCGCATAATGGGCAAGATCACAGGCTTCATGGAATTTAAGCGTCTCAGCGAGGCGCAACTTCCGGTGGCAGAGCGCCTGAAAAATTACCAGGAATTTGTTCTGCATCTCAGCGACGAGCAGGCGGGGATACAGGGCGCGCGCTGTATGGATTGCGGTATTCCATTCTGTATCAATGCCTGCCCGGTGAATAACATCATTCCCGACTGGAACGACCTGGTCTATCGTCAGGACTGGCGCAACGCGCTCAATGTGCTGCACTCGACCAACAACTTCCCCGAGTTCACCGGCCGCATTTGTCCCGCGCCCTGTGAGGCAGCGTGCACGCTGAATATCAATGATGATGCTGTCGGCATCAAGTCGATCGAGCATGCGATCATCGACAAGGGTTGGGAGCAGGGCTGGGTTACACCGCACATCGCCGCACAAAAAACTGGCAGGAAAGTCGCTGTGATCGGCTCTGGTCCGGCCGGTCTCGCTGCCGCGCAGCAACTGGCACGCGCCGGTCATGCCGTGACGCTGTTCGAGAAGAATGATCGCATCGGTGGTCTGTTGCGTTATGGCATTCCAGATTTCAAATTGGACAAGCTGCTCATCGAACGGCGCATGCAGCAGATGCAGGCCGAGGGTGTCGAGTTCCGCGTCAATCAGCATGTCGGCAAGGATATCGCCGCCGAGAAAATTCTCGCCGAATTTGACGCCGTTGTACTTTCTGGCGGGGCCGAGAATCCGCGTGATCTGCCGGTGTCGGGGCGCGATCTGACCGGTGTGCATTTCGCCATGGAGTTTCTTGCGCAACAAAACCGGATCGATGCCGGTGACAAGATCAAAGCTCCGATCAGTGCCAAGGACAAACATGTCGTGGTGATCGGTGGCGGCGATACCGGTTCGGATTGCGTCGGTACTTCCAACCGGCATGGTGCGGCGAGTATCACCCAACTCGAATTATTGCCGCGCCCGCCGGAGCAGGAGGATCGCCCGCTGACATGGCCGTACTGGCCAACCAGAATGCGCACCTCATCGTCGCACGACGAAGGCTGCATGCGTGACTGGTCGGTGGCGACCAAGGAATTCATAGGCAGCAATGGCAAGCTCAGTGGACTCAAACTGATTCGTCTCGATTGGCAGAACGGCAAGATGAGCGAGATCGCCGGTAGCGAATTCGAAATCAAGGCGGATCTGGTATTTCTGGCGATGGGCTTTCTTGGGCCGCAGAACACGCTGCTCGATGCTTTCGGTGTTGCAAAAGATACGCGTAGCAATGTGCAGGCAGGTACCGAGGAAGGTTCTGCCGTCAGTGCCTATCAGACTTCCGTGGCCAGAGTTTTTGCTGCTGGCGATGTGCGGCGTGGCCAGTCGCTGGTGGTCTGGGCGATTCGCGAAGGCCGCCAGTGCGCGCGCGCCGTCGACGAATTTCTTATGGGCAGTTCGATTTTGCCGCGCTAATCCATTTACTCATCGGTATTAGAGTGATCCGTACATGAACATCGTCATCCTCGCCGCCGGGCAGGGCAAGCGGATGAATTCCAGCCTGCCGAAGGTTCTCCAGCCGCTTGCCGGCAAGACGCTGCTGGCGCATGTAATCGCCACGGCACGCACGCTCAAGCCGACCATGATCTGTGTCGTGTATGGCCACGGTGGTGAGCGGGTGCGCGAGCGTCTGGCAGCGCCGGGGCTGGTCTGGGTGCAGCAGGAACGCCTGCTCGGTACCGGCCATGCGGTGCTGCAAGCCATTCCCCATCTCGATCCGACCAAGCCGACGTTGATCCTCTACGGCGATGTGCCGCTGACGCGCAGCGAAACGCTGGCGCGGCTGATTGGTGAAGCCAGTTTGCAGCCCGATTGCGCCCTGGCAATGCTGACCGCGCAACTCGACAAGCCTGCCGGCTACGGGCGCATCGTGCGCAGTGACGTCATCGATAATCCTATCGACGATCCGCAAGGGGCGATTCTGCGCATCGTCGAAGAGAAGGATGCCACTGACGAGGAACGCGCGATCCGCGAAATCAACACCGGCATTCTCTATGCGCCGACCGACCGTCTTGCGCACTGGTTGCCCTTGCTCGGCAATCGCAATTCACAGGGTGAATACTATCTGACCGACATCGTTGCGCTGGCGGTGGCCGAGGGCCTGCGTATCTGCTCGACGCAGCCTGCCGATCTCTGGGAAATCGAGGGCGTCAACAGTCAGGTGCAACTGGCCGCGCTGGAGCGTATTCATCAGCGCAACATCGCCGATCGCTTGCTCGATCAGGGGGTGCGTCTTGCCGATCCAGCACGTCTCGATGTCCGCGGTGAACTGATCTGCGGCCGCGATGTCTCCATCGATATCAATTGTATTTTCGAAGGGCGCGTCGAGCTTGCCGATGGCGTCGATGTCGGTCCGCACTGTCTGCTGAAAAACGTCAAGGTGGGCATCGGCAGCCGCATCGCCGCATTCAGTCATCTCGATTCGGCAACACTCGGCGCCGGCGATGTGATCGGCCCGTATGCCCGCTTGCGTCCGGGGACGGTGCTCGGCGACGATGTACATGTCGGCAACTTCGTCGAAATCAAGAACACCAGCATTGCCGATCATTCCAAGGCCAACCATCTGGCCTATATCGGCGATGCCACGGTCGGCCAGCGCGTGAACATCGGCGCCGGCACCATCACCTGCAATTACGACGGTGCCAACAAACATCAGACGATCATCGAGGATGACGTATTCATCGGTTCGGACACGCAACTGGTGGCACCGGTAACTATCGGTCAGGGTGCCACGCTGGGTGCCGGCACGACATTGACCATGAATGCCCCGGCCGGGGAACTGACCATCTCGCGCACCAAACAGATTACCCTGCCCGGCTGGAAGCGGCCAACCAAGGCGTAGTTTCAGCAGATCATCCCGGGAAGGCATCGGGTACGGATTAAATCCGCTCGCCCTGCGCCTGCCGAAGGGCACCCTATATAATTCGTCGGGTTGTCATGGGCTGCAACAGGCCCAATCCGAACGGAACAAATTGTTTCGTGTTTCCCTAGCAAGGCCGAGGAAGAAAAGCATGTGTGGAATCGTCGCCGCAGTCGCCAAGCGCAACATTGTCCCCATTCTCATTGAAGGCCTGCAACGCCTCGAATATCGTGGCTACGATTCGGCCGGGTTAGCGGTACTCAATCCCCATCTCGATCGTTTGCGCAGTACCGGCCGCGTCGCCGAGCTCGCTGCGCAGGCCAAAGGCATGAACGCGGAAATCGGTATCGCCCACACGCGCTGGGCGACACATGGCGTACCCAGCGAGCGCAATGCTCACCCGCATGTCTCGGGCGGACTCGCCGTCGTACATAACGGCATCATCGAAAATTTCGCAGAAATAAAACAGCGACTGCACGGTGCGGGCTACACGTTCACTTCCGACACCGACACCGAAGTGATCGCCCATCTCATCGAACACACACTGAAATCCACGCCGGACCTGTTCGATGCCGTACGTCTGACGACCTGCCAGCTCGCCGGTGCTTATGCCATTGCCGTCGTGTGTGAAGACGAGCAGCGCATCATCGTTGCTCGTAACGGCGCGCCGCTGATGCTGGGGATTGCTGATGATGGTGGTTTGTATGCCGCTTCGGATGCCTCGGCGCTGCTGCAAGTCACGCGCACCATGATTTATCTGGAGGACGGCGATGTCGCCGAACTCAGCCGCACCGGCTATCGCATCGTCCGCCCGGACGGCACACCCATCACGCGCGCCAGCCATGAAAGCAGCCTGTCCGCCGATGCCGTCGAACTCGGCAATTATCACCATTACATGCAGAAGGAAATCTTCGAGCAGCCGGCAGCGCTGGCCAATACGCTGGAGATGCTCGGCAGTGACGCTTCCGCCCAATCCGGTCAGTCGCTCTCGCCCAATCTATTCGGCGCCGCTGCGCCAGAAATGCTGCGCGACACAAAGGCAGTGCTGATTCTCGCCTGCGGCACCAGCTATCATTCCGGCCTTGTCGCCCGCTACTGGATCGAACAACTGGCCGGCATTCCCTGCACCGTGGAAATCGCCAGCGAGTACCGCTACCGCATCTCCGTGGCCAATCCAGCACAACTGGTCGTTGCCATTTCACAATCGGGCGAAACCGCCGATACGCTGGCGGCCGTCAAGTACGCCAAAAGCCGTGGCATGACCAATACGCTGGCGATTTGCAACGTTGCCGAATCGGCCATCGTCCGCGAATGCGCGCTGAAATTCCTGACGCGCGCCGGACCGGAAATCGGCGTCGCATCGACCAAGGCATTCACCACCCAACTCGTCGCGCTGTTTCTGCTGGCAGCAACGCTGGCCAAACAAGCCGGTCGACTCACGCCTGCTGATGAAGCCATTCATCTGACGGCTTTGCGCCACCTGCCGGTCGCTGTACAGAAAGTGCTGGCACTGGAGCCAGCCATCGAACACTGGGCGCAGAGCTTCGCCGGAAAACATCACGCATTATTTCTTGGTCGCGGCCATCATTATCCGATCGCTCTGGAAGGTGCGCTGAAACTCAAAGAAATCTCCTACATTCACGCCGAGGGGTATCCGGCCGGCGAACTCAAGCACGGCCCGCTTGCGCTGGTCGACAAGGATATGCCGGTGGTCTCGGTGGCGCCGAACGACAACCTGCTCGAAAAACTCAAATCCAATCTACAGGAAGTCCAGGCGCGTGGTGGCGAGTTATACGTGTTTGCCGACGCCGACAGTGAAGTGGCGGAAAGTCAGGGTGTGCATATCCTGCGCCTGCCCGAGCACTATGGCCTGCTCTCGCCGGTGCTGTACGTGGTAGCGCTGCAACTGCTCGCCTATCATGTCGCTTTGGTCAAGGGCACGGACGTCGACAAGCCACGGAATCTGGCGAAATCGGTGACGGTGGAATAGGTTGTGAATCGTCTCGAGGCGAGATGTTGAATATTGGGTGCTTGGGTATTGCAGCCCCTAAATTGCGTGTGCCATCATGTTGAAGTACGCTAGCTACTAAATATGACTATTCAGTAACCTGTCTTCTTAATCTCTATTCGCGCCCATGACGCTATGAACGAACAACAGTGTAAGCAGGAAAAGCTGAGTGTACTCAGTGAGGTCAAAGAATTTCATCCATTTCTTCACAGTCTTTTTACTCGAATACCCTCCATATCAAGGGTCGAGTACACCCATGGCAACAGAGAGATGGGTGCCGATTTTATCCTCGCAAAAAACAATTCAGTTTTGGGAATGGAAGAGTTCATTGGCGTTGTAGTCAAAGTGGGTGGTATTCGCCAGAACCTTGATGATGTCGAGCGGCAAATTAAGGAATGCTTTGTGCCAAGAAATTTTGACGGTGGAAAGCAAAAGATTGTTCTGGATGAGATATGGGTTGTTACGAATGGGAGCATATCAAACAATGCGCAAGATAAAATCAATCACCAATACCGTGACAAGAAGGTCAAGTTTATTTGGCTAGAGACAGTCATTCGCCTCACCGATTTACACTATCCTGAATATTGGGAGAACATCGAGGATCACCTTGGCCTCTATCTTAGTTCCGTCGAGCGCAGAGTCGTAGATCTTAATAGGCGAAGCAACATTCTAGAAGATTCTATTAGTGAGTTTTATATGGAACAGGATCTCGCCAAAATCGAATTTGATGCTCGGAAGAAGTTTAATGTTCACAAAAGACGGAGTAGTGAATCCCTATCGTCCATCATAGGCAAGGAGCGGTTTGTATTTGTACAAGGCGGTATGGGATTTGGTAAATCACGTCTCTTACGTCAAGCT